>Ga0310124_10000002_pt1 | contig 260602 bp, 218 predicted proteins | sample CB11b_AW_Bot5_MG_FD_203507 | JGI IMG/M metagenome (GOLD analysis project Ga0310124, IMG submission 203507) | Marine microbial communities from Western Arctic Ocean, Canada - CB11b_AW_Bot5 | ecosystem: Environmental > Aquatic > Marine > Oceanic | place: Canada: Western Arctic Ocean | collected... | reverse complement strand
CTTGTATGTAGATGATAAGAAAGCCAATAGACTGAATGACAAAGCGATTGTTATTCGCTGGCATAAGCTTTGTAAAGGTACGTTGATTACACAAAAATACATCCAAGGCGAAAAGCTAAGCAAAATAGAACTCATCTTTTTTAATCAAACAGTCAAACAATACCGCGAACGTTTATCAAGTATTAGCTGGTTTATGCGATTATTAAATGAAGACATTGCGCGCAAAGCAAACAAAGAAGATAACTGCACAGGCCGATTTTGGGAGGGTCGCTTTAAATCGCAAGCTTTATTAGATGAAGCTGCACTTGCAGCATGTATGGCGTATGTAGACTTAAACCCCATTAGAGCGAAAATGGCTGATACTCCTGAAGAATCGGACCATACCAGTGTTCAAAAGCGTTTAACAAGCGCAACAGAAGGTAAGCAACCTAAACAGTTACTGCGCTTTGCAGGTATGTCGCGTCAAATAATGCCAAAAGGGTTACCGTTTGAGCTTAAATCGTACCTTGAACTTGTTGAATTAACGGGACGTTGTATACGAGAAGATAAGCGAGGGTATATTGAAAGTAAATATTTGCCTTTACTAGAAAGAGTGAATATATCGCCAGAAAACTGGTTAAAACTCGCAACCCAATTTACACATTTATTCCATGGTGCAGTGGGGAGACCATCCTCACAAGCCGGCTACTGTGAAAATTTAAATAGAAAACGGCGATCAAACACCAGTAACTGTGAAAAGCTACTCGCATAAACTTAAACTGTTCAGTAAAAGTATTTAGTAATAAATCACAACTGCATCATGCAGTTATTTTCGTGCATGTAATTTAGGTTTAACAGCGGTAATGTTTTATTTAATGAATTAAATAAAAGAAATAGATAAGGCAAGGTAATTTTTTAACCTAAAAAGTAGATCTTATGGCACAGTTAAGCTTGCACAATTAAAGTGGCTGTCTAGTTTAATTTCCCCAAGCTGGAGTGCTGGACCCCTGAGCCTGAACGTAAAGAAACCTTAAATTGGAAATACAAAGCCAAACGGTTATCCAGCTAACCTGTGGGATACCTTAAGTACTATTCTAAGCTAAAAACTGTCTAGAGAAAGCTTGGAAGTCAAAAGCACTTTATTTCATCGATATGAATAATGCGCTTGTTGTCATTTAGTTATCGGTGGATTGTTAGCAAATTTAAAATAATGCCGTGCTTTTCTAAGTTTACGAATTGCGAATATCCCCCATAAAGTACCAAAAGGAAATAATAGCAAGGCGATAACTGCAATAAGCCAAACACAATTAAACGCTAATTTACTATTTTGATAGAGCTTAAAACATACAATGAACTGGCTTAATACGAGCATAAAGTTCTGAAAGTTTGAGGGGCGAAATAGCAGACCGTTTAGTGTTGTAAACAAAGAAGCACAGAAAGTAACTAATAGGGCAAAACACCACATCATAAACAACGCTTTTAAAGTAAAAAAGCTTGTTTTAGCTGTTTCGTACATTGCGATTTCGTCTTTAGAGTATCGATTAAGGGCACTGATACCACCTTGTACCGCTGATAGAGGTTTATAGTTAGGCGTTTCATTATTAATGTATTCCAAGATTGAGTCTAATGCGTTTGAATTTACATACTCTTTTAGTGTTTCTTGTTCTTCTTGCCATAAAAATGTGTTGTTTAATAATATTATTGATTGAGTTCCCAGCCCTACAGTTGAGTATTTTGCATGGGGTTTGCCATCACCGACCGCCTTAATTAAAGAGTAAAATGCATTAATCAAATATAAGCTTACTTTGAAGTGAGTTTTTTTATTGAGTAGTGTGTGTTTCTGGCTGAATTGATTCCAGCGCTGAAATTGAACATGTTCATCGTCTTCAGATAGTATATCGTCACATATTTGTAATATGTCATCTAGGTTTTCAATTGTAATTTGCTGGTTATCTGACAAGTCAGGAGTTGGTGTTTCTTCTAAAACATTTTGTTCGTTTTTGTTAATTAGATTGTGAAATGAGTTCTCAATAAATACTTCATGATGCTGATGGCAATTAGTATATGATTTACCCGCGCCTTGCTGATCTGCAAGGTATTCGTTTTTATTAAAAAATGGAGTTTTCTCATCAGGTAAATGAGCTTGCTCATCTTGTTTTGATAAAAACGTTTGGTCTTCGTATGTGGCTATTTCCTGATTCATAGCACTTTTTGCGTGCTGAATAGCGCTTTTGTATGCATTGTGAAGTGCAGAAAACTCCGTAGCCTTTTCGTCAGGGCGAATAACTTTGACACGAGCAGCATAAGCTTTTTTAATTAAACCAATATCGCTTGTTGGTTCTATTTGCAGTAATTCCCAGTCAATCATTAGAACCAACGTTCGCTATCAAACGAGTCTAAAGCTTCGCTAAACACTACCTGAGCTTGTTGTATCTCTCTTGGGTTTTGGTTATCTAGTATATGTTCAAAACGAGAGATTAGTTGACCAACGTCTTCTCTTTTAGAACCAAGAGAGCAACTGTAAATACGTTCGGCTCTTGCTACTAATGAGCGATTTTTTTCGCTGTCTCTAGGGTGAAACTTTAGCTGACTTAGCGTTGCTTTAGCACGACTGATTTGCTCATCAGTTAATGCGCCTGGGGCGTTATTAATTACTTTGTTGTAAGTTTTTCCGGTACTTTTTACTTTAACGTCGACCTCTAGCAGTCCGCTCATATCGTAGCTGTAACGAACTGTAACAGGTTGTTTTCCTACTTTGTCTTTGGGCACGCTTATTTTTAATTCACCCAAACAAATATTTCTATGTACTTGTCTGTGTTCGCCTTGATATATGTTAACTCGCATTGTCGTTTGATAGTCTTTGGATGTGTATAAATCTCGTTCAACACTAATAGGTACAATAGAGTTGCGTTCAATAATTGGAAGCATTTGGCCTGGGTTATCAAAATCATCAAGTATCTCAGTGCCCAGGGTAAAGGGACATACATCGGTTAAAACAATGTCATCCAAGGCTGTGTTTTTTTCTACCAGTCCAGCTTGAACACCAGCGCCTATTGATACGACTAGCTCGGGATTTAAATTGCAAGAAGGTAAACGCCCAAAAAGTTTACTCACCATAGATCGCAGGGCTTTAAGCTTGGTGGCCCCTCCAACTAAAATTACGTCATCAATGTCATTAGGGTGTAAGTTGGCGTCGCATAGGGCTTGATTAATAGGGTGTTGCGCCCTGATTAACAGAGGAGTTATTACACGATAAAACCAATGTTGCTCTATTGTAAGTTTATATGTTTTGTTTTGATACGGTAGTTGTAATTGATGAACTAAGTCATTGTCAATATTGCACTTTATGATTTCTAACTTCATAAATGTTTGTTGTCGTTCTTCGCGAGAAAACTGTTGTTTATCAAAGCTATTATCTAAACATAGCTGTTCAAACATAGCATAAACGAAGTCTTCACCACCTAGGTAATTATCTCCGGCACTAGCATGAACCTCCATAACGCCCTCAAAGTACTCTAATATTGAGACATCAAATGTTCCGCCACCCATATCTAAAATCATAAAGGTACCTCGCTGGCGATCATTTAAACTATAAGCCATAGCCGCTGCTGTTGGTTCGTTTATTAGCCTTCTTACGTAAACTCCTGCCAGCTCACCTGCCAATTTAGTTGCGTATCGTTGGTTTTCGTTAAAGTAAGCAGGAACACTAATTATTGCCTCTGTTACTTTTTCGCCTAAAAATGCTTCTGCGTCTTCGATAAGTGAGCGCAAGATAAAAGAGGATAGCTCGGGGGCAGTAAACGCATGACTACCAATTTCTATCGAATGCTCTGTGCCCATAATGCGTTTGAAGACTGCAACTGTATTCAGCGGGTGACTGATCAACCTCTGTTTGGCGGTGGAACCAACGATGATATTGTTTTCATCGTCAATAGTGACGACTGAAGGAGTCAAAAATTTATTTAAACGATTGGGAATTTGTATTAACTCTGCGCCTTTCCAAACGCAACATGCGCTATTAGTTGTGCCTAAATCAATTCCTATAATGGCCACGTTCAAGTTCCTTTTGAATTATTGAAAGTTCAACTTTGGATACCGTTATTATCAGCGTAAAAGGCGCTATCAATAACTATGCAAGTAGGTTAAATGTAACACGTGATAAACCGCCGAAGTAGGCAGAAAATTAATAATTAAAAGCATTTACTACCATCTGGTTCAGCTGTCATTTGAGCATGTTGGTTTAGCTAAACGTTGAATTTTTTGTCTTTTGACATAAAAACAAGATTGCCTTACTAATTTTTTCATATTTAAACTTAAAGGTTAAGTTTTAATTGTTTTGGTTTTTATTTTAATGAACCTTTTTAAATATCAATAAACCAAGTTTTCATTAAGTGTGGCTATGATCATAAATTTATAATCATCATATATAAAGACTTAAGATTGCGATTTTAATGTGGTTTTTTAATTATTAATGTGGAATGTTTAAGTTATATTGTTCTGTTTTTTGGTATAATAAAAGATGTTTCATTTTTACTTTTAATAGGTTTTTTATTGCCATATTATCAATAAATTTTTTGTTATATTAATGTTGTTTTTTTTGAAATGGTTTGTATAATTCTGCGCGGGATAAAAAATAAACATTAAAAGGATGAAAATGAATACTTTATTAAAAAAAGTTTTAACTACACTAACTCTTTCTAGTACTTTGATATTAACAGGTTGTATGACAACTGATTTAAAAGTTAATGACAAATACGAACAACCAATCAATTTATCTACTAATAACCCAGCTTTGATTTTTCCGGTTTCATTACATGGCGTGCCAGGTAACAGCAGTGAAGTTGGTTTAGCTATTACAGCGGGTGTTGCTGGTCAATATGGCGCTTCAGTTATTTCTGCTCAGCAGCTATACAGTGTTGTAGGCAACCTTTCTTGGACTTTAGGTGAAAGTATTCGCCGTGGTGCAAATAAAGGTGACTATAAAATAAATTACTACGGCGAAAGAATTGCTACTGATTTACAGTATTCTATGGAAAAGTTAACTAAAGCACTTAAAAGCTCGGGTGTTATAGATGATAAAGACTTTTCTTTTGAAAATGTAATTGTATTGCACGTAGATAGCACCGGTGGTATCCCAGTACCAGGCGTAAGACGCGTAACGGCTTTTGGTGGCGTAATTAACGTTAAAGATTTAGAAGTTGTGTCTTTTATTGAAAAAGATCTTGTTTTAGCAAATGATCATGACGCTATATTGGCTCAAATGCCTTTAGAAATGAATGCGATTGTTAAAGAGTTAACAAGTAAAAAATAATTGCTTTGGCCTTTCTAAATAAATTTTAGAAAGGCTTTTTATTCTATATAATCATTGTTGCAATAATAAAAACATCAAGATTTTACATATTAATTATTCCTCTTTTCACCTCGCTTAATTAGAAATAAATTTATTTAACTTTAAAATTTATTATAGTTTACTTTTTAACAATACTGCTCCACTTTGCTCACTCCCTAAATGATCGTCTTTATTATAAATAGGGCAGCTTTTAAGTGATAAACACCCACAGCCAATACAGCCATCTACGCGGTCGCGTACACGTTGCATATACGCTATGCGTTCATCTAATTGAGCTTGCCAGCGTTTAGAAAGCGCAGACCAATCTTTTTTAGTGGGCGTACGGTTATCGGGGAGTGAGGCAAGTGTATTTTTAATATCGTTTAGTGTAATGCCCATGGCTTGTGCTGCTTTTATTACGGCCACTCGGCGAAGTACATCGGGTTTGTAGCGGCGTTGGTTACCGTTATTTCGCCAGCTTTTTATTAATTGCTTGGTTTCGTAAAAGTGTAATGTAGACACCTTCACACCACTTCTTTTTGCGACGTAGCCTACTGTTAAAGTAGCGTCGATAAGTTTTTTTTGCTCAGCAAACATTAATTTTATTCCATGTATTGACCTCAATATAACTTGAGGTTTTAAGCTTTCTTCAACATTAAAAAAGGAGCTGAACAAATGCAACAAAAACTTAGTCGTAACACCGTTATTATTTATTCATCGGCACGACAAAATGGTAACACAGCCGCGCATGTTAAAAGTTTTGCTGAGCAAAATGAGCTGCATGTTGTGTGTTTAGATAAATTTAAAATACCGCCTTACAGTTACAGTAAAAACTACAGTGATGATGAGTTTTTCTCGCTTTTTGAGTCACTTTTACATTACGACCATTGGGTATTTGCCTCGCCAGTTTATTGGTACAGCACCACAACACAAATGAAAACATTCATAGATAGAATTACCGATTACATGGATGACGAACATTTAAAACCAAAGTTGCGTTTACTGCGCAGTAAAGATTTTTCACTGTTGTCTAATGCATCGTCAAGTGAGGCGCCAGATGCCTTTGTTGCGATGTTTAAAAATACATTTAGTTATTTAGGGATGCAGTTTTTAACGCACCACCATAAAAGTTCGCAAACTTTAGCGTGAATAACTGCCTTTTGTTCAACGCATCTGGTACTTTATTTATAAGCAAAAAAACAAACGGATTGTTTATGAAATACTTACTGTTATTTTTAATATTAAGCCCATTATCTTTCGCTAATGAGCAGCCTATTAGTGGTTTTGGTTATTATTATAACGTGCCAGAACATGCGCAAATTAATAATTCGACTCAATTCAAAATAGCGTTTGATGTGGCCGATGCCGCTAAAAAAGGGGAGCAAAATAATGCAATGAACTCACTTGCTCGCTTTATCAATATGCATGTAGCACATGGCGTTAAACCAGAGAACATTAAATTAGCGTTAGTTATTCATGGTGGTGCAAGTGAGGATGTTTTATCGAACGATGAATATAAAAAACGCTTTAACGTTAATAATAAAAACGCAAGCTTAATAAAACAATTATTGGCAAACAACACGCAGGTATTTGTATGCGGGCAGTCGGCTACGCATTTTAAAGTAGCGCCTAAACACCTAATACAGGGTGTTACCATGTCTTTATCTGCTATGACCGCGCATGCTCAACTTCAGCAGCAAGGCTACACTTTGAATCCATTTTAATGAAAAAAGCTATTTTATGTTTTGGTGACTCAAATACATGGGGGTTAAACCCCGTAACGGGAAAGCGTTTTGAGGGCAAGGTTAGATGGCCGTTGGTGTTAGCTGAAATGTTGGGCGATCAATTTACAGTAATAGAGGCGGGACAACCTAACCGTACGCTTGTAAATAACCCGCCATTTATTGGGGAGTTATCGGGTGTAAGTTATTTAAAGCCGCTTTTAGAAGCGCACTCTTTGGCTGTTATAATTATTGCCTTGGGTACTAACGATTTAAAACAGCGCTTTAAATTAACGCCTGAGCAAATAGGTCAAGGCTTAACAAACTTACTAGACAGTATTGAAGAGTTTTATGAAGGTAATAAACAACCCAAGCTTATAATTTTAAGCCCTGCTTATGTAAAGTGTGTAGGGCAATATAAACATGTTTACGAGGGCGCACCGAGTAAAAACGAGGCATTAAAAAAAGAGTTTGAAAATATTGCCCGTGCTAAAAAAAACTACTTTTGTGACTTACAGCAAAGTATTACTGTTTCAGCTATTGATGGGGTGCATATTGATGCTGATGGGCACGCTAAAGTAGCGGCTTTGATGTGTAATTTAATAAATGAAGCTTATGCGTAATGAACGCTAACGTTTAAATTATAAGTATGCTATTTACTATGAATATTGTGAGCTTATTTGCATTTAAGGCTGATTATGCAATGATGGAGAACACACTGATAGTGAATGCTTTATAGGCAATAAGGACATAATGAAAAAATACCAACAAAAGTCATTAATTGCAGTTTTAACCGGTGTTTTGGTTTTTGTAGTGGGTAGCTTAGTTTTATTGTATTTTGCTGGGCACAAATTAGCAGCTGCAATACAAAAAGATGCAAAACAAATTGTTAGCCACATAGACGCTGCTGTAAGCGAGCGTCGTAAAATTCTTTTTCCTTTAAATTCATTTAATTTCTCAGAATGTAGCAACGAAAACCTCCTTGAAATGCGACGTGCACTTTTTGATGCCAAGTATGTTGTAGATATTGGCTTTTTTAAAAATAATCAGCTTGTCTGTACAACGGGCTCGGGTGTACTAAAAACCCCCATAAACGATAGAACCCCCGACTACATTCGCAACAACCTCGAAAGTAATAACGACAATAACATTAGAGTTCGGTTTGAGCCTAAGCTGAAAATTTTACTTTTTGAAGAACGAATAATGCAGGTCGTGATAGTTAGGCAGGGTAACTATAATTTAATTATGGATACCGCGGCTATCAGTCGCAGCAATATTGCAGCTCCGTATTGGGAAATTACTTATAAGTCGGGTTCAGATGCATTTCATTTGGCGGGTAAAAGCGGATTAAGTAAAGAGCTTGCAAATCACAAACAAATACCATTTGAAACCGCATTTATGTGCAGCGAAAAAAATAAAGGGTATTGTGTTGCAGTTAGAACTCCTTGGAGCCAATTTTTTGCCGACAATCAGTTTTTACTGATTATTTCACTCATTTTAACTTGCCTAACGGGTGTGTCGAGTGCGCTAATAGTGGATTATCAAATTGCCGCTCGGCGTTCTATTAATAACAGAGTACGCAAAGGGGTAGCTAAAGGCTCATTTTATTGGACTTACCAACCTATTATTTGTTTGCATTCGGGTAATGTCGTTGGCTGTGAAGTGCTAGCTCGTTTTCAAGATAAATACGGGTCGCTTTACCCTGATGAATTTATTCCGGTGATACGCAAGAATAATTTAACGTGGTCGTTTACCCAATCAATGGTAGCAAAAGTAATTGAAGAGCTTACAGTATTAGATGATTTACCAACGGGTTTTAAAGTGTCTATTAATATATTTCCTTGTGATGTAGAGCAGGGCAATGTATCGCTGTTGACACAAGAGCCTGCACTTATTAATTCGCGATTTACTATTTGCTTAGAAATAACAGAAGACGAGTACCTCGATACCAGTATTGCCCATGCGCATTTTAGAACATTGGTTGAGTCTGGTTTTAACTTGTCGCTTGATGATTTTGGAACGGGTTACTCCAATTTGAGAAACTTACAAAATTTAAGTTTTCATCAGTTAAAAATAGACCGCACCTTTGTTCAAGATATAGCAACACAAGGTTTAAAAGCGTCTATGATCCCGAATATTATGGAGTTAGTGCGTAAGTTTAACTACACCTGTGTAGCTGAAGGAATAGAAACAACAGAGCAAGAGACTATGTTAAAAACAGCTGGTGTGCATTACGGTCAAGGGTGGAAATATGGCCGGCCAATGAAGGTCGATAAATTTAAACATTATATTGCGCAGCATGCGCTTTAAAAAAGATCGACGCTCTTTTTGTTTGCGTATAAGTCACTAAATTTATTATAAAAACAGGCTAATTAGAATGATTAGATCAATATTTACAATGCTTTTGTTACTGTTAATAACAGGCTGCGCATCACAATACCCAAATCAGCAAGTTGTCGGAAAGCAATTTCCAACAATCACTGGTGAAAGTTTAGAGAAAAAAGAATTTGTTATTCCGAGTGATTTTACCACTGAAAAAACCTTGCTGCTTATAGGCTATAAACAAGACAGCCAGTTTGATATTGATCGCTGGTTAATTGGCCTAGATATGGCCGGTGTAACACTCCCTACTTATGAGCTACCTACCATTGCGGGCATGGCACCACGTATGTTTAGTACGTTCATTGATAATGGTATGCGCAAAGGTATTCCAAAGGAGCTGTGGGGCGGAGTTATTACCATTTATGAAGATGGAGAGGCAGTACAAAAATTTACGGGCAATCAAAACCCAAATAATTCTCGTGTAATTTTAATTAATAAAGCAGGTAAAATTTTGCATTTTTACGACCGTGGTTTTTCGGTTGACGCGCTTAATAAACTTAAAGAAAAAATAAAATAAAGGGAGCTAAGCTCCCTTTGTTATTAAGTGGATTTAAAATTCGTAACTTATACTAAAGCGCGTAGTACGCGGCATAATATAGCGACCGTTTGGCGCGTCGGCATTACGTGGGTCACCCTCAGTAATACCTTGCTCATCAGTTAAGTTATCAATAGCTACTTGAAGCTTTATACCTTCTATTGGCTCTAAAATTAAGCCTAAGTCTACTTTTTCGTAGCCATCAAGAGTCACTGTGTTTTCGTTGTTACCAAAACGGTCATCAACTGCCGAAAGTGTACCGTATAACGTGGCGTACATACCTTGTAGCTCAAAGTCGTAGCTTGGCGTTACACGCACTTGCCATTTAGGCTGGCGCTGCGATGTATTGCCTTCATTTGTAGGGCTTTGCGTAATTTCGGTTTCTTGTAGTGTGGTATTTAAATTAACCGAAAAACCCGACTGATGATTAAAGTTATAATCAAGCTCAACACCATATGCTTCATTAGTTAAAATTTCAGCAGGTACGCCTGGGCGGCGTACAAATGTGTCGCCTTTTACTTCATTCACAAATAAAGTGGCGTAAAAGTCGGTAGAGTCTGAAATAAGTTTGTAGCCAAATTCACCTTGAGTTACTTCTTTAATTAGCTTTTCGCCGCCTTCATAAGCGCTAAAGTTATCTCTAAAGTCGTCAAAGTAAGGCATTTTATAGCCTCGGTTAACACGGGCAAATACGCCCATATCATCGTTAATAGAGTAGTTAATACCGGTTGTCCACGAGGTCTTACTTTCATCGTAGTTAACAGTCTTTGTGATTATACCGTCTAGGCCTTCATCAACACTGTATTCTACTTCATGGTTTTCGTGGCGAATGCCTACATCTAAGGTAAAGTCGTCGGCAAATTTATATTGAGTGGTAATATAAAATGCGTTGGTGCGTGCATCACCTGTTGAACTTATATCGTAGTTAAAATCGCAGCCGTCGGTGCTTTGATTACACTCAATACCAGTCAACGACTCACCGCCTGCTTCTAATACGTGGTAAGCCGTATTACCTAAACTCCACCAATCGTTTGCCGATGTGCTTGCTGTGTAGTAACCAAACGAGGCTGATAAGTCATCAAATTGCTTTGAAAACGCTAAATCGTTAGTAAATGAGCTAATTTCTTTAAGTACAACCCAGCGTCCAAGCTGTTGTATAGGGGTATTGCTTGCGTATTCTGTATTGGTTACTGCGCCAAACGCGGTTTGGCCGTTATCAGCAACGTCCCCAACTGTTGTAGCTGAGCCGCTTGGTACTAGGCCAAACGTATTCGCATCGCCTTTGGTTATGTTAAAGCGATCTGATAATTGCCAACCATTATCAAACTCTAATTTAATGCTACCGCCCGAAACATGCCCATCCCAGCCTCGGCCATCACCTAGGTCTATATCATGTGCTTGTGCATCAGGCCCGGTGAATATTGTTGCTTGGCGGTTTAATGTGCCAAGTTGTGTGTACCCTGCATCTATCCCTTCTATATTTAATGGGGTAGGTAGGTACCATGCACCGTGGTCATCTGTTTGGCGAGTGTAAAAGTTAAGCTCACCGTTATCTAAATCTTTAGTTATATTAATTGTGAATTGGCTGCCTTTCTCAGAGGTAAAGCCTGCATCACGAATACCGGGTGAGCTTTTAACATATCCACCTACCATAAAGTATAAATCGTCGGTGATTTCGCCGCTCATAACCGCATCTACACGCTGTAAGTCGTAATCTGATGTGGTGTATTTAAATAAGCCTTCGGTATCTTCGCTGCCTCTCTTTAAGCGAAAATTTGTTGTTAAACCTGGTTGCCCGTTAGATAAAACAGGGTTTGGACCACCGCGTAAGGCTTCCATTGTCTCTATTGTTTCATCAATTCTAAACAACGATGAATTTTCTAAAAAAGATAATGTAGGGGCAGGGTAAACAGGCGAACCTTCAATACTTAACGTTAAAAACGGGGCGTCACCGCCGCCAGGAAAACCACGTACAAATACATTCGCGCCCGACTCACCACCCGAGCTTTCTACCCATACACCCGGCACGGCTTTAAAAAGGTCGGCGGTGCTTTTAGGTGACAGTTTAATAATTTGCTGGCTATCAATATTTGTTACAGCGTAGCCGGCATCAATTTTTCTGATACCAACGCCAGTGGGCGTGCCTGAAACAACAATGCGCTCAACCTTGGTTTCTTGTGCTTGCTCTTGGGCAAACGCAGCGTGTGAGCTTAGGGCTAAAGTTATGGCACACGCTAGTGTGCTTTTTGCTTTATTGAATTTCATGTGTGATCCCGTTTTTAGTGTGTTAAACAGTGTGTTTTTACAGCGCCATTAGTAAAAGTTAATGTAAACAGGCTGTATATGGTGAAACCTTAGAGATAAATGCAAACGTTTGCAATACTTATTTGTAAATTATTTATGAATTTAAGTTGTTGGATTATTAAGCGTAATACCAAATGAATTGATTTTTTGTAGCTGGAACGCGCCAGTAAAAATTAATAATGCTATATTGTCAGCTAGTTACAATTTATATTAGCGAACTCAAAGCGGCTCAAGGTTTTCATGAACAATAAAAAAATTAAATTAGCTGATTTAGCGAAATTAGCAGGCGTATCTACCTCTACCGTTTCGCGCGCATTAAATGACAACCCATTGATAAAGCAAGAAACACGCGACAAACTTCAGCAGCTCGCAAAAAAGCATAATTTTAGCCTAAACACGGCAGCCAGTCGTTTGCGCACCCAAAAAACAAATGTAGTTGCTGTTATTATTAACCTTGATGTGCAAACAGAGCAGTCAATTAGTGATCCGTTTTTATTAAAAGTAGTCAGCGAAATTAACCTAGCACTAAATCAACAAGGGCTAGAGCTTTTATTATCTAATTCCATAATGGCGCAACACGATTGGGCCAATTATTTTATTAACGGACGCAGAGCCGACGGAATCATTGTTGTTGGACAAGGTAAAGACCAGCGCAATATAGAGGCTGCCGCTAAAGCTGGTATTCCATTAGTGGTGTGGGGAGACCCTAAAACAACTAGCAGCTACCCTATAGTAGGCAGTGATAATTACCTGGGCGGTATGCAAGCAACGGCGCATTTAATAGAGCATGGTGCTAAAAATATTGTGTTTTTAGGTGACCCAGAACACGGCGAAATTAGCGAAAGACACCGCGGCTACGCTGCTGCGCTTTCAACACATAAACTAGAGCAACACGTTGTTTCAATTGATATTACAAGTGGTTCTGCTTATCAAGCAGTAAACCATTTACTGCGTGAAAAAGGCCTGTATTTTGATGCTATTGTTGCCTGTAGTGATATGGTTGCACTCGGGGCAATGAAAGCCTTAAAAGAGCGTTATGTGAGTATTCCAAACGATGTTGCTCTTGTTGGATTTGACGATATTGCAATGGCAGATATAAGCCACCCATCACTTTCTACAATTAAACAAAACACCCAGTTAGCTGCCTCTTTGATAGTTAAAAAGTTGATGCAACAATTTTTAGGCGAAAAAGTAGAGTCTCAAGTTATTGATATAGAATTAATAACTCGCCAGTCTAGCAAGCGCTAATTTATAGCTATGTGTATTAATTGTTAAAGTTGAAATGCAAACGATTGCAATGAATTTTATTCTACACTACACTCAAGCTTCACTGACACACACACGCTAATACCCTAAGGTCATTAGCTTATAAAGTTACAATGCATTGCGTTGTAAGTAGGGCAAGCTATGAGTAAAACAAAAATCACACTGGCAATTGCTGCAAGCTATTTTATTTTTGCAATATTATTAAATAGCGTAGGTACCGTTATTTTGCAGGCAATAAATACGCTAGGCGTTAGTAAAACAGAAGCATCGGTACTGGAAGGATTTAAAGATTTATCGATTGCGATAATGTCTTTTGCTGTTGCATCGTTTATCCCTAGGCTGGGTTATAAACTCGCTATGCTTGGCGCATTAACTGTGGTTGCAGCGGCCTGTGTAAGCACCGCAATGATTAGCGACTTTTATATGTTTAAAGTGCTATTTGCGGCTATTGGCTGTGGTTTTGCTGTAGTAAAAGTCTCTGTTTATTCAATTATTGGCCAAGTAACAGACGATGCAAATAGCCATTCGTCGTTATTAAACACCATAGAAGGTATTTTTATGGTGGGTGTATTAAGCGGCTACTGGATTTTTACGGCATTTATAAATCCCAATGAGCCTAGTGCATGGCTAAATGTATATTATGCACTGGCGGCACTTACTTTAGTTGTGATTGTAAGCGTTGTAGCTGCACCTATTAAGCCTGCGCTTCAAAGCGATAAGAGTAGTTCGAGCTTAAGTGACTTTGTGGCCATGTTAAAGCTAACTTACCAACCACTTGTTGTTATTTTTATTATAAGTGCTTTTTTATATGTACTTATAGAGCAAGGAGTTGGAACTTGGTTACCAACCTTTAATAACCAAGTATTACAGTTACCTGTAGCTATAAGCATTCAGTTAGCTAGCATATTTGCCGCCGCTCTTGCGCTGGGTCGATTAGTTGCAGGGCAGGTGCTTAAACACATTAATTGGTTTTTTGTTTTATGTGGCTGCCTTGTTGCGATGGCATCACTTATTATTATTACGTTGCCGCTTACTGAAAACTTACCAACTGCTGCGGTTAAAAGCTTATTTGACGCTCCGTTAGCGGCATTTATTTTGCCTCTTATTGGCTTTTTTATGGCACCTATTTACCCAGTATTAAATTCTGTGATGTTAAATGCGCTACCAAAATATCAGCATGCGGCCATGACTGGTTTAATCGTTGTATTTTCTGCATTGGGTGGCACAACGGGTTCAATGATCACAGGCTATGTGTTTGAGCACTTTAGCGGGCAACATGCATTTTACCTTTCTTTAATACCCATTAGTTTGATTTTTATTAGCGTGATTATTTTTAAAAAACGCACCCATGCCATTTCTCAACATACAGCTAATGCTTAAATTTTTAGGATTGTTATGAATTTTTTTGATAGCCAATTATTTAAAGATGTACAAACACAGCATATTTTTAGTGACTGTAAAACATTTGCAGATGCTACCGCACGTACCAATTGGCAAAGTGCGTGTGAAAGTTACGAGCAAGTAGCACCACTTAGCAACATTGATCTTAAAGAGTTTGTAAACGCTCACTTTTTAACAACCTCGCTATTAAAAATGAGTACTGAGGTAAATACTTCAAGTGTAAAAAGTTACATCAACTCGCTGTGGGATGGTTTACGCCGCGAAGCAGACACGCCTAAAGCCGATTCATTATTAGCACTTAAGCACAGCTATATTGTACCGGGTGGGCGTTTTCAGGAAATATATTATTGGGATAGTTACTTTACAGCGCTTGGCTTAATTGACGCTAATAAAGCCGACATTGTTGAAGATATGCTGCAAAACTTTATTGATTTAATAAACGATTTTGGGTGCATTCCAAATGGTAACCGTCGCTACTATTTATCTCGCTCCCAGCCGCCAATTTTAGCGCTTATGGTGCAATTATTATGGCAACATGTGCACAGCAAATCGAATAACTTAGCCTGGCTTAAAAGTTGTGTTACCGCGCTTGAAAAAGAGTATGCGTTTTGGATGCAAGGTGCAGATAATTTAAATACTGACCAAACAGCCGTTAAGCGTGTAGTAAAGCTCAATTGTGGTGGCGTTTTAAATCGTTACTGGGACGATGAGGCTGCTCCTAGGGCCGAGTCGCTTAGGGAAGATTTAGAGTTAGCCCATGATTTTGCAGATCATGAAAAGCCTGATTTTTATCGCAATATTCGTGCCGCGTGCGAATCGGGGTGGGATTTTAGCTCTCGCTGGTTAGCCGAGCCGCTTTCGCTAAGTTCAATACAAACAACAGATATAGTGCCAATTGACTTAAATTGCTTAATGTACAACTTAGAAAATCAGCTTAGTGAGTTTTACACTTTATTAGGTAATAACACGCAAGCCGAGGTATTTAATACCTATGCCGCTAATAGAAAACAGCTTATAAATACGTACTTATGGAGCGATGAGCATCACTTTTTTGTTGATTACAATCACAGTAAAGCGAGTCAGTCTGACGTATTAAGCGCTGCAGCAAGTACAGCCCTGTTTGTAAATGTGGCTTGTGATGAACAAGCTAAGCAGGTTGCTAAACTTATAGAGCAAGACTTTTTAAAAGATGGTGGTGTAGTGACCACTATTACAGATACGCCACAGCAATGGGATAGCCCAAATGGTTGGGCTCCGCTTCAATGGTTTAGCGTAAAAGGGCTTAATAACTACGGCTTTAGCGGCCTTAGTAAGCGTATTATGCAAAATTGGTTAACTATGGTCGAGCAAGACTTTGCTCAAAATAAGTGCTTACTAGAAAAGTATAATGTGTGTGAGCCACAGCTAAAAGCAGGTGGCGGTGAGTATGCAGTACAGCAAGGTTTTGGTTGGACAAATGGCGTAACTTCGCGCTTTTATACGCTCTGTGATGACTGATCAGAGCAGTTGTTTACTATACAAAATTCAAATGAATTTATTTAATTAATTGATTTTTAATAAATTAATATTACTTATAAACTTTTATCGTTTTCATTTAATACCAAAATCGCATTGTAAGTTGTTTTTAAATTAGGTAGTGTGGTGTAAATGTTTCAAGGATGAAATTTATGCTCAAACCTCACACCGTATTTGTAAAAACAACCTTTCAATCTTCTTTTCATTGTGAAAGCTATACCATTATACTAAAAACAATGCAGGCTATTTTTGGTGACATAAAAATGGATGATGCATTACCTAAACAAGACGCACGCGACAAGTTTGATTTATATTTAATTGATGGTGCTAAAAATAATTGGTTAGATTTACTTCCTGCTGATTTACTCTGTTTGGCTAAAAAGCATAAGGTAGTATTATTCAATGTTGAGCAAGAAGCCGTTTGCGAAAAAAATTTATTAATGAACCACATAAATGGCGTTTTTTATAAATCGGACGCCCCAGAAGTTATTTTTAAAGGGTTAGTTAGGGTCACATCGGATGAATTGTGGTTTACCCGAAAAGTAATTTCTAAAGCGTTTAGCGATATTTTATTAGTCGCTTCATCTTTTAATTCTTTACAAGACGATATTAGTTTAAAGCAGGATGACTACGCTCATTTAACTAAGCGAGAAAAATCGGTTATTCATTTAATAGCTCAAGGGGCTAGTAATAATATAATTGCGGATAAACTTAATATAAGCGATCACACTGTTAAAACGCATTTATACAGTGCTTTTAAAAAAACAAATTCACGCAATAGGGTAGAGCTTGCAAATTGGGCCCAGCGGTATGTGGCAGTATTATTGCCAATGGCAAAGTAGCTAGTTGCGGCAAAAATTCAGTAACCATTAAATAAAAAAGGCTACATTAAGTAGCCTTTATAATTTTAATTTTAAATATTACGCTGCTTTTTGAGCCCACAAGCCTTTATCGATTCCTTTTGTAACAAGGTCGGTTAGTGCTTTTTCTATTGCTTGAGTAACGCATATACTCATGGGTTCGTTGTCACTAAAGCCCCCTTCAGCTTCGGCTAGGCGCTTGTAACTTACATATCTAAAAAAGCCTGCTCTCATTTCTTGGCTTAATACCTTTTTGCTGGTGGCAACGCTCAAGAGTACTTGCCCTGTTCGTACGTCTACAGCACGTAAATATATTGATATAGCATCTTCTCTGTAAAGTTCAGAAGCACCAATACCAAAATATTCCATCCCTAAACCACCTGTTTTTACGTTGGTATCGTAGCTTATAATACCCCCTTCTAAAATTATTTTAGCGGTGGTTAATGGAGGGAGTTCAACACTGTTTGGGTTTTCTGATTGGGCTGCTCTAATTATTTTTCTTTCCGTTAATATATTTTGCAGACCTTCACGTTCGACCGGCGTAAACCAATCTGACTCATGAAGCGCTTGCACTAAAATAGAATTAGCGCCTTGTGTTACGGCAGTAGAAAAAGAGCTTACATTTGTTTGTGGTTTGTATTGGCCTGTTTGATCTCTAAATGAGTAAACTGATACGGGTATACTGCCTGCTGGTTTTGGTAAGTTTTTTAAGTCGCTAAATATTTCTGTCGGCTCAAGGCTCATGGCACTTTGTTGAGAAGGCGGAATTAATTTTCCAAATGTTGAGCACCCGCTTAGTAGCATCAATATCGCTATTGTTATTGTTTTTTTCATTATCCAAACCTCGGTACTTCAATAATCACGACGGTGCCATCAATGATATTCGTTATTTTTACTGTAATGGTATCAGCGGTGCTGGTGATGACTTCAATTTGATAATCGCCGCTCATAAAAATTGAGTCTTGGTCAAAAATACTATCTTCTATGTCTTCTCCAAAGGCCATGTCTGTTATTTCACGTACCATACGGTTTAGGTAGGTGCGCTCAAGCGAGTCCTGAAATTGCTCAGCGTAGCCTTTTTCGATTGAAGGCGCTTTGTGTTTATTTTGAGCTTGCGCTTTACTCAATAACATATTGGCATTGAGTGGGTTGCCACCAAAGCTAGGGTTTATAGGGGTGTAAACCATTTCAGTTGCTGATGCGCAAAAGGATAATGTTGTTATTATTGTAAATATTATTTTTTTCATTTTACCATCCATTTAAAGCCATATCCTTAGAAGATGTAGCCATGTTTGAGCGAGCCATTGCATCAATTACCGTATAGACCGCTTGTTCAACGCGTGCGTCTAATGGCTCTAATCTGCGTCCTAAATAGGTTGCATATATAGTTTGATTGTTCATTACAAGAGTAAGCTTTGTGCCAGCTTTGGGTATTACCGTTTCTTTGATTTCAATGTTAAAACCAGCGGTTGAAGGCAAGTCTCGCCAGTAATTTGAAAATTCATAGTAAAATTGATGACCAAATCGGCTAATGCTTCTATCAAGTAATAACCCGTCAATTTCAAGTTCATCTGCAGCAACACCTGGAGGGGCCAAATACAAAGCGAGTAAGAGCAGGAGATTGATTTTTTTATTTATTTTCATAGTTTAAAATAGGGGAGTTGAAGCTCCCCTTTATTGTTATTAATTACATTTGTGTAATTGTGGCTGTATTACCGTCACCAATTTGAGTAACCGTTACGGTACTATTAACACCAATAACCCCCCCTTCAACAATATTGTCATTGCCTAGCTGAGTGACATTGAATGTGACGTTTTCACCACCTACTAAAAACGGTGATTGTTCAGTACCTACAACCCAGTTATTTTCACCTTCTTGTGAAATATCTATGCTGTGGCCACTGCCTTCTACCATCATGTCGATAAGGTTAAAGTCGCCATTTTGCGCAATATCAATTTGGTTGAAGTTGCTATCAAGAATACCCGCAAGTGTCACCATGGTTTCATTTTGCAGGCCGTCTTGCGTAATTTCGATGTCGTTTTCGTTAGATGTAAGCGAAACGTCAGGGTAAGACGATTCAACAACCGCGATGTTTTCTTCACCCAGTTGGGTAAGGTTTACATCATTTCCTAAGCCATTAAAGTTTACTAAATGAGCAGAGTTAACGTCGCCAAATTGGCTAATTGTAAATTCATTATCTGAGCCTAACACGCCCATGTATGCTTCATTCTCGCTACCATTTTGAATGGCTGTAAGTTCGTTATCGTTACCAATTAACTCAGCAGTTGCTGTATTAAAGTCACCATTTTGCATCGCCATTACTTCGTTGTTTTCGCCTTCAAATAAAGCTGAATCAACGTTATTAGCTAAGCCTTCTTGGTCTATGCCTACTTCGTTATCGTTACCTACAATAGCAGTGAAATTAACAGTGTTGTCAGCGCCTTCTTGCTCAACACCAAACTCATTATTGTCACCGTAAAGATCTGTTAGTGTTACAGCATTTTGATCGCCGTCTTGTTCAATATCTAACTCGTTATCGTTACCTTGTAGCGAGGACACTCTGAATGTATTATAAAAGCCATTTTGCTCTACCATTACTGCATTATCGTCGCCTGTAGCGCTTGTAATTACAGCTTCATGCCATTCACCAGTTTGTAATGCACTTACCTCATTGCCACTGCCTTGCATGTCCATGTTGTAAAACCAATGACCACCTGTACCTTGTTCAATATCAACAATGTTGTCATCACCCACAATAGAGTTGATCGCTTCATTGTTAAAAAATAAACCTTCGCCTTCTTGTGAAACATAAAGCTGATTATTGTTGCCGGTGACCGTAGTTAACGCACCATTGTATAAACCATCTTGTGAGTATGTTTGCACATTATTGTCGCCAACGGTGGTTACTTCTACAAAGTTACCTGTTTGGAATTGCGACACCTCGGTCGTGTTGTCGTTGCCAATAGTGGTAACTTGCATTGTATTACCATCACCATCTTGTAAAAGTAATGCTGTATTACCTACTTGAGTTTGTGCAAGGACCATTGAATTGCTCGTGCTTTGTACAGATACTTTTGTACTTAAATCAGATACTGACCCTGATTTAGTTGCTGTATCTGCAAAGGAAGAGAAGCTTGTGCCCATTGCAATTGCTACTGCACAGCTTATAAGTGATTTGTTTAACTTCATTATTATTCTCCTTGAAATAAAAATTCTGAATGCTCTACGTTATTTTGTTTTTATAGAGTATTCGTAGTTCCAGCATGCCGTGCCGGTATAATGTTGTGATCAAACGTTATTCAATGTTGTGTCGCGTTTTCTAAATGCACATTCACTGTATTCTTGAATTATAAATTCTTAAATCATCTTTTTTTACCGATTTTTATATCTTTTAAATACAATCAGTTATGCTGTTTTTATTTTTATTTTTAGTATTTTGCTAAAAAACCAGTAAAAATTGTTGAGCTACTTGACTGGCTGCTTGTAATTAATAAATTCATAAAAAAGGCTGCCTTGAATGTTTTTTTAATGACGACTCTGGTCAAAAATGTTGATTTTTTGTTGTTTCCAATTTAAATACTTGAGTAATTTTTGATTTGTTAGTTTGCTGGGTAAATGCCATGTGATCTTTCTTATTCGATGTTGTCAGTAAACTTGCTTAAAATTTTTTAAGCTCAATCAACTATGGATAGAACAATGAAAACAAAATTATCTATTATTACACTTGCGCTTGTTCCTTGTTTGGCTGCTGCGCAACTACCTGAAACAAGTATTAAACAATCAGTAACTGCAAGCAGTGATTCACTTATTGTTAAATACAAAAAAAATGTGTCAGCTAAAATGCGTAAGCAAGCTCGTTCGTTAGTGAGAGCTAAAATCTCTGACATGAACAGCGATGAGGTTGATGATAACTATAAGTCTTTACTTTCAGGCCGCTTAGCTAAATTTAAAGTAACGGGTATGAGTACTAAAGAGGCAATAAAACGCCTTAAAACTCATCAGGCTATTGAATATGTTGAACCAGACTACCGTGTAAGTATTGCCACTACGCCAAATGATCCGCGTTTTGGTGACCTATGGGGTTTAAATAACGAAGGTCAAACCGGTGGTGTAGCTGACGCCGATATTGATGCACCTGAAGCGTGGTCAATTTCTACGGGTAGTAGAGATGTGGTTGTTGGTGTGATTGACACCGGTGTTGACTATAATCATGCCGATCTTTTAGCAAATGCTTGGGTTAACCCTGGTGAGATTGCTGGCGATGGAATTGACAACGACGGTAACGGATATGTTGATGATGTTCATGGCATCAATGCAATTACTAACTCAGGCGACCCGATGGACGACCAAGGGCATGGTACGCATGTTTCAGGAACCATTGGTGCAAGTGGCAACAATAACGAAGGTATTGTGGGTGTAAACCATGATGTATCTATCGCTGGTTGTAAATTTTTAGATGCTTCAGGTAGTGGTTCAACGTCAGATGCCATTAAATGTATTGACTACATGGTTGGTCTTAAAAACTCAGGTGTTAACCTTCGCGTACTAAATAATAGTTGGGGTGGAGGCGGTTATAGCCAAGCTTTAGCCGATGCAATAACGGCCAGTGAAGACGCAGACATTTTATTCGTAGCAGCAGCAGGGAATGACGCAGTAGATAACGATGTAAACCCGCACTACCCATCTAACTACGAAAACGACAGTGTACTATCAATCGCAAGTACAGATAGCAGTGATAATATGTCTGGTTTTTCGCAGTGGGGCCTAGAAAGTGTTGATATGGGCGCGCCGGGTAGCGCTATTCTTTCAACTATTCCAGGTGGCGGTTACGCTACTTATTCTGGCACTTCAATGGCAACACCACATGTTGCAGGTGTGGCTGCTCTTGTTCTTTCAGTAAACCCAGATTTAACAACAGTAGAGTTAAAAGAGCTGCTAATGAGCAGCGGCGATGCTAATACTGCTTTAACAGGTAAAACAGTTGCAGGTACGCGTTTAAATGCAAACCAAGCATTATTAGATGCTGATCCTACACCTGGCTTTAAATTATCGGTTACTCCTACAACTCAGCAAGCAACCGTAGGCGATACAGTTACCTACACGTTTGAGATTGGGTCGATTGCGCAATGGGATGGCGATGTAGCGCTTTCGCTTAGTTCTAGTTTAGAGGGGGCTTCACTTAGTGCTTCTACGGCACGCCCAGGTGATGAGGTTGTTTTAACTGTAAATACGTTTGATGACACGCCTTGGGGTAATTATGATTTTACGGTTGAGGCAAGTACAGATCAGCAGTTAAAAACACAAACTGTGTCATTAATGCTACAGCCTGCAGGCTTAAACGATTTTACATATAGCAGTGATGATAACGTATCTATTCCAGATAACGATCCACAAGGTGCAAGCTCTGTAATTACTGTTGCTGATGATTTAACTATTTTTGGCACTTCCGCCGATGTAAATATTACACACACTTGGTCTGGTGACTTGATACTGACGCTAACATCAGCTCAAGGTTCTGAAGTTACTTTACAAAGTAACCAAGGTGGTAGTGACGATGATATTGTTAAAACATTCACATCAGGCGCCTTCAACAGTGAAGTTGCAACAGGTGATTGGACGTTACACGTTGTAGATACAGCGGGTGCGGATGTTGGTAACATCAATGGTTGGTCTCTTACATTTAGTGCGATTGGAGAAGTTACTCCACAGCCACCACAAGCGAGCTTTGACACTGAAATAGAAGGCTTAACGGCCGTGTTTACAGATGCAAGTACTGATGCCAACAACGATATTACACAGTGGAGCTGGAACTTTGGTGATGGGGCAACATCGTCTGATCAAAATCCAACTCATGTGTACGCAGGCTCTGGCAGCTACAACGTTGAATTAACCGTAACAGACAGCGAAGGCAATACTAGCACGTCAATGCAAACTGTTGTTGTCAGCGATGTAGATATTGAGCTTACATTAAAACGCGCTAATAAATCACGCTTGGGTACTATGCGTGTAGATCTTAGCTGGGACACAGTGGGAGCTGAATCGATGAACGTTTACCGTAATGGTGAACTAATTGATACTACGTCGGATAACGGCCGCTACCGCGATTATGAGCGTGGTGCTTCACTATCAAGCTACGATTACCAATTGTGTGTTTCTGAAAACGTATGTTCTAACATCGTAACAGTCACATTTAATTAAGTAATAACCCTTTAGAGTAACCAAAGCCCAGCTATGCTGGGCTTTTTTTGTTTTAAGTTATTAAAGTGTAATTTTAAATAGACTACAACTAGGCTTTTTTATACGGATGAGTTTTAAGCCAGTGCTCGGCGATTTGCTCGCGCGTGGCAAACCATACCTGCTCATGCGAGCTGGCATATTCTAAAAATCGTGCGAGGGCTTTAATGCGCCCAGGGCGGCCAATCAAGCGGCAATGCAGCCCTATTGACATCATTTTTGGGGCGTTTTCACCTTGTGAATCGCCTTCTTCATAAAGCGTATCAAAGGCATCTTTTAAATAGTTATAAAATTGATCCCCGGCATTAAAGCCTTGCACAGCAGCAAAGCGCATGTCGTTTACATCAAGGGTGTAAGGCACTATTAACTGTGGCTTACCTTCTTTAATACTGTAAAAGGGTAAGTCGTCGCTGTAATCGTCAGCGTCATATAAAAATGTGCCATTTTCTACCACAAGGGCAGCAGTATTTGGGCTTGTACGCCCGGTGTACCAGCCTTTGGGCTTTTTACCGGTAAGTGCTTGAATGATCTCAATGGCTTTTTGCATGTGCTCGCGCTCGGTTTGCTTATCTATATGTTGATAATTAATCCAGCGCAGACCGTGGCTTGCAATTTCGTGCCCAGCTTCAACAAAAGCTTTAGCAACATCGGGATGGCGCTCAAGGGCCATTGCCACAGCAAAAATGGTGACCGGTATATCGTATTTTTTAAAGAGCTTAAGTAAACGCCACACCCCCGCGCGGGAGCCATATTCGTAAATGGACTCCATACTAATATGGCGGTCTTCTACATGCGGGGCGCTGACTATTTCAGATAAAAATGTTTCGGCCGCTGCATCACCATGGAGTACACAGTTTTCGCCGCCTTCTTCGTAATTTAATACCACTTGCACAGCAATGCGGGCTTTATTGGGCCAATTTGCATGGGGCACCTGTGAGCCATAACCAACTAAATCGCGCGGGTAGTGTTTAAATTGCTCGCTCATGTTATTGCTCCTTTTTAAGTGCTGTGAGCCAAGAGCCTAGCGTTTTGCGCTCTGCATCAGTCATTTTGGTCATATTTGCCAATGGCATGTCTTTGGTTATAACTGCGCGGGTATGAATAAGCGTACTGGCTTTTTTTACATCATTAATAGAGTCGAGCTTGAAGCCAAGCGGCGCTGTTTGAAAAAGCTTAGAGGTAGGTGTTTCACTGTGGCACTGTGTACAGTGCTTGCTAATTATATCCCATGCTTGAGTGTCGGTAATGCTCGCTTGTAAAGGTGCGTTTTCGCCTGCATTTGTTGGGCTACTAGGCCATGGAGCTATAGCCAGCATGAGGGCAAAAAAAGCGGCAATACCACTTACAAGTACTGAAGGTTTATTAACGCCTTGGTGCTTTAAGTTAAAGTAATGGCGTATCCACATGCCAATACCAAATAACGCAATTAATATAAGCCAGCCAAGGCTGTGGCTGTAGGTATATGGAAAGTGGTTGCTTAGCATAATAAATACCACAGGTAACGTGGCGTAGTTATTATGAATAGAGCACAGCTTTGCTTTTAAACCCGGTGCTGAATCAGGAATGCGGCCAGCTTCTACTTCGCTTACCATGTAGCGCTGCCCTGGCATAATTATGTGGTACACATTGCCAACCATACACGTACCAATAAGCGCACCTACATGAATATACACAGCGCGGTCACTAAATAGCTGGTCAACCCCGTAAGCCCAAAGGGCCAATAGGCCAATAACCACAGCAATAAACGCTTTGCCGTTTTCAACTAGCGGGGTTTTGCACAATAAACGATAAACACCATACCCTAAGCCAATAAAGCCAAGCGATGCACCAATAGCGGCAAATTTACTTAGCTCACTTTTGCTGTTATCGATTAGGTAAACATCGGCGCCAACATAATAAAGTAGACTAAATAATAAAATACCAGTGATCCACGTTGTGTAGGCTTCCCATTTAAACCAATGCAGGGTGTGGGGCATTTCTTCAGGGCCATTTTTATACTTAGCCACTTCGTAAAAGCCACCGCCGTGCACGGCCCATAAATCGCCTTTTATGCCTTTGTCTTGTTTCCATTGCGGCGGGGTTTGTAAGTTATTATCAAGCCACGCAAAATAAAACGACGCGCCAATCCACGCTATGCCAGCAATTACATGAAAAAAACGAAGCACTAAATGAACAAGCTCAAATAAATAGTTTTCCATATTTGTTACGCCTCTTCTAATTGCGGTGTGTGGGTGGCTATAAACTGTTTTTTATCATCGCGTTTATAGACGCTTTTACCCATAATGTAGGTTTGCTCAATACAGCGATCATCGCCTAGCATCATCATGGCAAAAAGTTGCTCGTGTAGTGTTTTAGCATGGCCAATTCTAAATTTTAAAAATGAAGTAGCCGCGTAATCCATGACTATAAAGTCGGCTTCACAACCGATTGCAAAATTTCCTATGGTGCCTTCTAAATCCAGCGCTCGTGCGCCGCCAAGTGTCGCTAAATATAGGCCTTTAAAAGCCGAGAACTTTTGACCTTGAAGCTGTTGAATTTTGTACGCTTCATTACCTGTTTGTAACATAGAAAAACTTGTGCCTGCGCCAACATCGGTGCCCATACCTACGTTTATTCCGTGCTCTTCACAGGCTTTTAAATTTAATAAGCCCGATCCTAAAAATAAGTTAGAAGTAGGGCAGTGCGAAATAGCCGCGTTGTTATCTGCAAGGCAGCAAAGCTCACGCTCAGATAAATGAATACTATGGGCAAATACCGAGCGTTTACGCACCATTTTAGCTTGCTCGTAAACACTTAAGTAATCATCAGCGTCGGGGAATAACCCTTTTACCCATTCGCACTCGTCTTTGTTTTCAGATAAGTGCGTATGTAGGTAAGTGTCGGGGTATTCTTCTAATAGTTGAGTGCATTTTTGAAGTTGCTCAGGGGTTGATGTAGGCGCAAAACGTGGCGTTACCGCATAGCTTAACCTATCAACATTGTGCCATTTTTCTATGAGTGCTTTTGATTGATCGTAACTGGTTTGCGCGCAATCAGATAAATCGTCAGGGCAGTTTCTGTCCATCATCACCTTACCGGCAATCATGCGTAAATTACGTTTTTGAGATTCGCTAAAAAAGGCATCAACCGATTGCGGGTGCACCGTGCCAAATACCAATGCGGTGGTGGTACCGTTACGTAATAACTCATCTAAAAAGCGGTTTGAAACCTCACTTGAGTACACTTCACTGGCAAACTTTTTTTCGGTTGGGAAGGCGTACTCGGTAAGCCAACTTAAAAGCTGCTCGCCATACGCGCCGACCATTTCGGTTTGCGGCAAATGTATGTGCGTGTCTATCATGCCGGGCATTACCAATTTGCCATCGTGGCGAATAAGAGTGGCTGATTTATCTAAGCTTGGCAGTATGTCTTGCTCGTAACCAAGGTTAACCACTTTGCCATTTTGAATAACTAACGCGCCTTTTTCAAAATAGCGATGGGCGGTGTCGCCCGCTATGGCTGGGTCGTCAACAAAATCGAGTATGTTGGCACAAATTACGGTTATTTTATTATTGTTTTGCGTGCTCATTGTTAGCTGCCTCTGTACGTTGAGTAGCCAAATGGGCTAAGCAATAACGGAATGTGATGATGCTTTTGATCTTGCAATCTAAAGGTTATTTGCGCCTCAGGGTAAAACGCTGGGGTAGGTTGGTTTTCATAATAGCTATCTAAATCAAATACTAACTTATAGGTGGCAAACTCTACGTTTTTATTTAGCCAGTCGGTAATACGCCCGTCGCTATTTGTTTTACCTTGGGCAATTAATTCCCACTTGTTATTAGTGTATACAAACAATTGTACAGCTACATTGGCTGCAGGTTTGCCTGTGCTGGTATCGAGTATATGGGTAGTAATAGGGCTTTTGTTCATACTTTTATTCATATCAGGGACTCCAATCTTATTTTTGTTATTTTGGCTTGTTCGCCCGCGGCTATATTAAGCTCTGTGCTGCGAGTGTTGTGTATACGCTGCTCAATAAGTTCAAGCATTTGCTCAGCACTTTTGCCGCTGGCACACACAATAAATATAAAGCCAAATTTACTGAGGTATTCTTTATTTAGCGCAATCATTTTTTTAAGGGTTTGCTCGTTTGCTTTGCTCATTCCTGATTGTTCGTGCCCCGCTTTTTGTGCAGTAGCTGCGTACTTTTTACTTAATGTTGATAAATCGCCTATTTGCGGGTGGCCTTCAAAAGCGGCTAAATAGTCGCTCTCACCTAGGCTATCCCATACGCTTTGCGCGCTCTGAAAAAGCTGCTCTTTATTTTTAAATGGCATGGTATTTAGCATACCGCTCACCCAATTAGGGGCGGCGCAACAATGCTCTAATGCTTGGTACGCTTGCGCTTCATTTAGGTTATTAATTTTTAAGCGACTCATGCGTTTTCTTCCTCTTGCGCGGTGCTAATTAGAGCATTTTTAAGTGCACGCCATTGCACACTTTGGCGTTTTGGCGCATGGGTTTGCATAGCTTGATAAAGGCCAATTAACTGCCCACTAATTGATATTGCCACTTCCATAGGGAGCTTGCCCGTTACATTTTCAAGCCCAACAGGGCAGGTCATTTGCTTTATTTGCTCGGTGGTAAAATCGCGATGAGCTAAGCGCTGCTTAAAGCGTTTTGCTTTGGTATCTGAGCCAATTACGCCAAGCCAATTGGCATCAGCGCGTTTAATAATGGCTTGTGTGAGTGCAAAGTCGAGCTGGTGGTTATGGGTTAATATTAAGTAATTATTAGCTTTGGGCGCGCGTTTAACTTGCTCTGTTGGCTCTTCATCAACCACTTTTATAACGTTATTAGGAATGTTCTGTGGGAATACATCGGCGCGGCTATCTATCCAACGTATACGCATAGGCAGCTGTGCCAATATACCAATAAGCGCTTGTGCTACATGGCCTGCGCCGTATATGTCGAGGGTAAAGCGCTCGCATTGCATGCACTCAAGCATCACGGTGGCAGCTCCGCCGCAGCATTGGCCTAAATTTGCGCCTAGGTTAAACTGCTCTATCACTTGCGCCGCCTCACCTTTGGCAAGCAGTTCGCGGGCTTTTTCTATTACTACGTATTCAAGGTGACCACCGCCAAGGGTGTCGTAAATATGCTCGCCGCTTATTACCATTTTAGAGCCTGTGCCACGAGGGGTTGAGCCATTGGTTCCAAGCACTGTCGCAATAACATAGTTAGTGCCGCTTTGTTCGTGCTCGTTTATAGCTTGCGCCCAGTTTTGAGTATGAAAACCCTGAAACGACTCATTTAAATTAGCCATGTTGCTGCTCCTCAAACCAGCTAGCGGTTTGCACAATTGCGTTTAATACACGCTCAGGTGTTGCAGGCGTATCGAGTGGGGCGGTGTACTTGTAATCAGCCACACTGCTTATCGCATTACGAATCGCACTCCACACACTAAAGGCCAACATAAACGGCGGCTCGCCAACTGCTTTTGACCTAAATACGGTGGTTTCTGGGTTGGCAGAGTTATATAAATTGACGTTAAATTCGGCAGGGGTATCGCCAATAGCCGGAATTTTATAGTTAGCGGGGCCAAAGCTTGCAAGCTGGCCTTTATCATTCCATTGTAAGTCTTCGGTGGTAAGCCAGCCCATACCTTGCACAAAGGCACCTTCAATTTGGCCTATATCAAGTGCTGGGTTAATTGAGCTGCCCACATCGTGCAGAATATCTACACGCGTTACGGTGTTTTCGCCTGTTAGCGTATCGATTTCTACTTCACTGAGTGCTACGCCGTGAGCGTAGTAAAAAAATGGGCGGCCTTCGCCTTTGGCTCTATCGTAATGTATTTTAGGCGTGGCGTAATAACCCGTTGATGAAAGCGATATACGGTTCATGTAAGCAAGGTTTGCAAGTTCGCTAAAGCTAATTTCACCTTTGTTAAAGGTAATTAGGTTATCTTTAAATACAACACTTTGGCTGTCTACTTCAAAGTGCTCGCTTATAAAGTTTATTAAGCGTTCTTTTATGGTGTTTACGGCGTTTAGCGCTGCCATGCCGTTTAGGTCAGTCCCGCTTGAGGCGGCGGTTGGCGAGGTGTTGGGTACCTTGTCGGTACGGGTAGCACTAATACTTACCGCGTTAAAATCGACCCCAAAGCCATGGGCCACAATTTGCGCAATTTTGGTGTTTAGTCCTTGGCCCATTTCGGTGCCGCCGTGGTTTAAATGTATAGAACCATCGCTGTATACATGTACTAATGCACCAGCTTGATTTAAATGCTGTACCGTAAACGAAATACCGTATTTAACCGGCGTCATCGATAGCCCTTTTTTAATAATAGGGGATGTGGCATTAAACTTTTTAATTGCAGTTTTACGCGCCCAGTAGTCACCCGACTCCTCAAGCTGGGTTATCATATCTTTTAAAATATGTTGCTCTACGGTTTGATGATACGGCGTGGTGTCGCGGCCTTTTTTGTATAAATTAAGTTTTCGGATCTCAAGAGGATCTTTACCTAATTTGGCTGCTATATCGTCCATTATTAGCTCGCCCATAATCATGCCTTGCGGGCCACCAAATCCTCTAAATGCAGTATGGCTTACGGTATTTACTTTACAGCGATTACCCTTAATTGTGGCGGCTGGGTAGTAATAGGCGTTATCGGCATGAAACATGGCGCGGTCTACAATTGCATCTGATAAATCTGGGGAGTAGCCACAAAATCCGTTTACGGTAATGTCGGCACCTTCTATTAAACCATTTTCGTCAAAACCAACATGATAGTGATTATAAAACGGGTGGCGCTTACCGGTTAATTTAAAATCGTCGCTACGGGCTAGGCGCATTTTAACTGCGCAGCCAAGGTAGTAAACTGCAAGCGCTGCAAGGCAAGCCCACGGTGCGCCTTGAGTTTCTTTACCGCCAAAGGCACCGCCCATACGGCGAGTTTCTACGTTTACAAAGCTAAATGGCTTTTTTAAAATTTTAGCAACTAAGTGCTGCACCTCCGTTGGATGCTGCGTAGAGCATTGCACATGAATTCCGCCATCGTTGTTGGGCTGAGCAAGTGCTATTTGCCCCTCAAGGTAAAAGTGTTCTTGCCCACCTATGTGTATTTCGCCTTTAAGCTGGTGGGCTGCGTTATTAATAGCTTGCTCGCTATTGCCCCGGTTAAGTGAATGGGGCGGCCTTACCCAATGCTCTTTTTTTATGGCTTCTTTAATATCGAGTATGGGTGTGGTTTGCTCGCACTCTATAATCACTAAGCGAGCAGCGCGGCGCGCAATGGCGTAGCTGTCGGCAACGACTACCAGCACAGGTTGCCCGTGGTATTGAATTTCATGGCTAGTAAGCAGTACATCACCTGGAAATACTGGGCCAATATCAAGCTTACCGGGTACATCATCGGCCGATAAAATACGCTTAACACCTGCAATTTCAAGCGCTTTACTTGTATCAATTGATTTAATAAAGCCACTTGTAACAGGCGCAAGTACAGGGTAGGCGTGTAAGCAGCCATGAGGCTCAGGGTTATCGTCGGCGTAGTTTGCATTACCACATACTTGTTTTATTGCGCTTTCGTGATACTTAGATTGGCCAACACTTCCGCCTTGGGTTTTTAGTTTATCCATTTCAAAGTGACGCATGTGAGATCCTCGTAATGGCAATGTTGTTATTATTTTTATTGCTATCAGGCTGTGCACCGCAAAACTCAATACCAATACGTTGTAGCAAGTTTTTGCTTACCGTAGTGCGATAATGTGCGCTGCTACGTACGTCGCTCATGGGGGTAAAGTCATCATTTATAGCATTAGCGGCATCTATAAACGTGCTTACTTGTAAGGGCTGAGCATTAAGCTTTTGCTCTATGTGTGCGGCGCGTTTGGGTATTGCAGCCATACCGCCCATGGCACAGCGGGCATTGCTAATTACGCCTTGTGTTTGCTCAATAGCCAGTACTAAACACACGGTAGATATATCATCTTCAAAGCGTTTTGAAATTTTATGGCACGCAAGCTTTAACGAGTCTGGGCGTTTTGGCACTGTAATTTTGCTAATGACTTCATCGCTTTTAATGACTGTTTTTTTGTAATCAACAAAGTAGTCGGCCACTTTAATAGTGCGTGTGCCTGCTGCGCTTAATAAATCTAGAGTGGCATTAAGTGCAATTAATAATGGGGCTGGATCGCCAATAGGAGAGGCATTTCCTATGCTGCCACCTAAGGTGCCACTGTTACGTACTTGGTTAGAGCCAAGGCGTTCAAACAGCTCTTTGGACTCAGGGTAGTAACTGTAAAAAGCGTCTACAAACTGGCTGTAAGGGAGTGCTGCACCAATATGTAGCTCGCCGTTGTTATCGCTTAATGTGCACAGCTCTTTAGCTTGGCTTAGGGATATTATTACATCGGGTAATAACATATTTTGGCTAAGCTCAATGGCAAAGTCAGTGCCACCAGCAACCAAGTGTGCATGCGGGTAAAGCGCTTTTAGTTCAACAAGCTGCTTAGCATTTTGTGGCAAGTAGAATTTGCGAGGGCCATTTTTTAAAAATGGAACATCGTCATCATATTGCGTATTAAGTGAGGCTTTAAACTGAGCTGCCATGGCTGAGTAAGGCTCATTTTTGCGCTCGTAGCTATAAGCTTTTTCTACCGCTAGTAAAATAGGGCTGTAGCCGGTACAGCGGCACAAGTTGCCTCCTAAAGCATGAATAGCGGCTTTTTTACCTGGGTAACTCGGATTATTAATATAAAGCGCCAACATGCTCATTATTATACCTGGGGTACAAAAACCACACTGTGAACCATGGCACTCTACTAATGCGCGTTGTACTGGGTGTAAGTCATCAAGGGTTGGGTAAAGCCCCGTTGTTACAGCCTCTACAGTTACTATGTGTTTTGCGTGTGCATTGCCTAATAAAAGCAGGCAGCTGTTCATGGTTTGGTAGTGCCAAACTGGGTTACCGTTTGAGTTTGTTTTTTCTTCGCCGACTAAAATTGTGCACGCGCCGCAATCGCCTGTAGCACACCCTTCTTTGGTGCCCACTTTCCCTTTTTTGGTGCGTAGCCAGTCCAAAATGGTGAGACTTGGCGAACATTCTTGTACTTCTATTGGCGTGTCATTTAATAAAAACTGAATCACACAGACCCCCTTAGCTTTTTAACACCTTGTTTTTAATAAGGTTTATTGTCTGCCTTTTCGTATTGTTATTGCGCAAATAAGAAAAAAGCTGTTTTATTATAATGAGTACTTTGCAGTTAACATGCCAAATCTGACCGATCGGTTAGCTTTTTGCTTTTTAACAGGGGGAATAAGGATTAAAGAGAAGTTTATAAAGTTATAAAAAGGTTTTAAGTTGCTTATTTTAATTGCTTTTATTTGGTTTTTATTGAGTGGCTAAGTTTTAATTTGTTATTTTTTGCATGACTTTTTAATCACTTTTATGTGTTAACTTGACCAATAGGATATGTTTTCTCTTGTAAGCTATGTGCTTTTAAAAAGTGCATTTATATAACTATTTAAAATTACATAAGCGAGGATTCTTTTAACTAGTTTGAATGCTTTTTAGGAAAAAAGAGGTCTTAGTTAGCCATTACAGATTTAATAGGCACATAATGAACTTAACACACACAAATAACGCACTGATCACTTTACTTGCTCTTAGTTTTGGATTGCTTGGCGTATCGTTTGCTTTGGGTGCAAACCCAAATGCACTTGTAGCAACATTTGAATTTTATGGGTTCAATACTTCACTAAATAATAAAATGATAGGCTTGCTAACCGGAAGCACTATGATTGCATTAGCACTTGCCACTCTAGCCGCGCATTTAAAATTAATAAAGCCTACACCAGCATTGGTTCTCGCGTTAATTGTTAGCATAGTGCCTTTACTTACTTTATTAGCCAGCAATCGTTGGATGGCCCAGTTAGGCGGCTTTCCAATTATTGGCAGTGGGCAAGGCATTATTAAATACTTTGCAGTCATCCCTTTGTATTTATTTTTGTTTTATAAAAATAAGCTTACAGACAAACAACACGTACTTTTAAACTTTATGCCGATTGCTATGGTTTTACTGTGGATTGGTGGCATGAAGTTTTATGAGTTTGAAGCAAAAGCCATTGTAAGCCTAGTAGAAACCTCACCGTTTATGTCGTGGTTATACACAGTCTTTAGTGTACAAGGCGCATCAAACGTAATTGGTGGGTTTGATGTATTATTTGCAGTGCTACTTGGCATAGGCATTTTACTTAACAATAAAAAGCTTATTATTGTTAGTGGCTTAGCGTGTTTAAGTGTGTTTTTAATGACCCAAACATTTTTAATTACCGCTACAGGAGCATTGAGCTCAAGCACATTATTAGAGCGTTTAGGGCAATTTGTAATTAAAGACTTATGGTATGTAGGCAACTTAGTTGTTATTGCCACTTTAATGCTATTTAAACCAGCTAAATAAAGAGAACTGTATGATCAGTTGCCACCAATACGACTACATCGAAATTGCCTGTATGCACCATTTAAGCATTGAGCTTATATTAAAAAATGGCGATGTTGTGTGTGGCGTAGCAACTGATACAAAACGCAATGCAAATAAAGACGAATGCATAGTTGTTAACGTAAACAGCGAGCTGCAACTTATTGTACTTACTACAATTAGTGTACTTAAAGCATGTGAGACAAATCCTTACTTTGACCACGTGAACTTTGATGTAAAGTAAATACCTTACCTATTCGTTTTATCATAAATACCTCAGCGAGCCTGTATCATCAATATGATAAGGCTCGCTTATCTAGCCAATGCTTCAACTCATACGTGCTAAATATACAAAGCCAAAATTTCCCTTTAGAATGAACTGTTCACATAAACAGCTATTTTGACTTTGTCCGATAACATTATTAAAAGTCGTTTTGGTGCAAAGTAACAAAGGCTTTTTCGCTGCATGCCTAATTGCTTGTTTACATTGCAGTTATTTAGTGGAATTATTGGGCGATGTAATATGCGCCGTTTTGGGATGTTATAACCCCTCAAAGTGGTGTTCAATAATATGTTATACGTACAAGGAGGTTTAGTGAATAAATTAATTTATGTGGTATTTATCTTTCTTTTGAGCGGCTGTGCTTCCACTGAAAATGAAAGTCTTGGTTACAACGGCAAAAAAAAATCATCCTCTGAATCCCCAGGAGCTTTGAAAACATTAGAGAACCTTAAAAGTAATCCTGACGCTACATTTAGAAATGCAAATGGCTGGACAATTATAAATATTGATAACGGTTTAGAAAAATCAATATACTCGTTTACGCCTGAATCCCATGCTGCATACCCAGCTATAGTAAAAAGAGAAATAATAGAAAAAGATGGCTCTATTCATATAGAAATGACTGCAAAGTGTGGAGCAACAAAAGATGTTTGTGATGAGCTCGTCCAACAGTTTGTAGCTCTAAACAATAAAATAAGACAGTCTTATCAATAGTACGTATAACAAGCCAATCAAGACGGGACTGCTAACAGTTTGCTCGGTTCCGCTTCGCTTCACATTTTAGCAAACTGTTATCAGCCTCTTATTGGGGCGTTAGGGCTCAAGGAGAGTTTCGGTGTATCGTTTAGCGTTTTTTATTTCCTTAATACTTTTTAGTGCTAACACCCTTGCTTGCAGTTGTGCAGAACAACCACCTTCTGTGCATTTCAGTAACGCTAGTAATGTGCTGAATGGGCGTATTATGAAATTGGAGATTTTATTTGATAAAGACAAGAGACCTTATCAAAAAATCACTTTAGACAACAAGAGTATGCTTAAGGGTAATTACACAAAAGTCATATATTCCGCAATGGACGGTAATGCATGCCACGGAATGTCTTTTTCATTGGGGAAAGAGTATGTTGCTTTTACAGACGACTCTAATTGGATAACGGGTTATTGTGGTGGTACTCAGTTAATTTGGGATAACTTCGACTTTAGTGAAGAGTTCTTAAAATCTATTCGAGCATTAAGCCCTAACAAGCAAATAAATCAGGACAAATAACAGTTGGTTTTTGCTCCTGCGTCGCTTATTTTAACCAACTGATATTTGCCCATTATTTGGGCGTTGAGAGGCTGTAGAATTACTCTTTTTAAAGAAAATCGGCCTGTTTTATGGGTTCCAAATGCATTACCTAATGCTTTAAAAGCGCTTAGAGTTAATTCCAGAAGCTCGTTTGTTAATTGAATTTAGCTGTTGGGTTATTCTAGAGTCTCGTTATATTTTATGAGTATGATTAGACTACCGTTTATATTTTTGAGTGTGTTTCTATCTAGTTGTGCTTTATTGAGCAGTGCATCGTTTGAAAGTGATGTTGTCGTTAAAAATGGTAAAATAAAAAGATATGAGCTTATTTTGAAAGGCAAAAGGCCAAATATGGTTCACGACGAATCTCAAATGTTTTGGCCTACTTACCACGATGTGTTTTATAAAATACATATCGATCAATTGTCCGGTGAGCTGACTGAAAATAGTTTTAAGATAACCTATAAAAACAAATTACAAATATTAAAATCTTACTCTGGCTCCATAACACTTAGAGGGAATAACTTAATTGTAAATTTGCGTAATTGTCCACATCAAGACAGTTGCTTCAATGCTGTATTTAATGGCTCTTATAAATTGAAAAATAAAATATAACAAACCATTTAACCGGGTGAAGATTACCTAGACTTACGGCTACTGTTTGTGCTGTTTAATAGAGGCGTTAGGCAATTAGATCAATAACCTGAGCACTTTGCTCTTAATTAACTATATATATTACAAGGATATTTAATGAAATCATTAGTAATCGCAATAATAACAACGGTATCATTAGCAGGCTGTTCTTCTGTTCCAATGGAATCTAAGGAAACTGAAAATATTGCAAAAGAATTCAATGCTCCATCTAAAGATACAGCTGGAATTTATGTATACCGTAAAGATACTTTTGTCGGAGCAGCTCTAAAAAAAGATGTCTGGATCGAGAAAGAATGTGTTGGCCAAACAGCTAAAGGAGTTTTCTTCTATAAAGAAGTGCCAGGAGATGAAAAACTTGAAATATCAACAGAATCAGAGTTTTCTCCTAATACGTTAACAATTAATGCTAAAAATGGAGAATTGTATTTTGTTGAACAATTTATAAAAATGGGTGCTTTTGTTGGCGGTGCAGATCTTGAGCTAGCAAATACTGATACAGGTAAGTCTGAGGTTCAAAGGCTTGGTATGGCTAAAAGTGGAAATTGCGACTCTAAACTAAAATAACTTCCTCAAAAGATAATTGGACTCCCAACCTCTACATTTAAGTAAAAATTAATTTTGGGGGTTCAATTATGAATAAGTTCAGAATTGATGTTGATTTAGCTCATGAATTAATACAAGTTTGTAGATTCTACAAATCTGCAGTTATTTTTATGCGAGAAATTCAGGTTTAGGAATGCTAATGGCTTATTTTTATTAGATGAAAAGAAGGCGTCCCAGCAAAAAAGATAAATTCAGAACCTGTATGGTAAATTTAGTAACTCATTTTTGTTTGTTATATTAAAGTGGATGTCCAGTTTAGTTGTAATTTTGTGCCGTTTACGGCAAGCGTCATATTCTTTATTTGGAGTAGTTGTTGTTAAAGTGTAGTAAGTGCAAAACAAAAAATAGTTTTAAAACTGACTTTTGGATGTCAAAAATCGATATGGTGGGATTTCTTTTTCTTAGCCTTTGTTTATCTATTCCAATAGGTTTCTTGGCTTTTTTAGCTGAAGAGTCACAAGGTTTTGCTTACTTTATAGCTTTTATTACATTTTTTATTGCGGTAATTGGCAAGCACTATAAGGTTGTGGCACTTTTATTTGTTGAGTTGTGTATAGATTCAGCACTCTATGAAAATGGCGCTTATGAATTTAGTTTTATGGTGGCAACAGCGTTTGTTCTCACGTTTATAAAAATTGGAAGTAAAGTGTATGGCTTCTTTTTTCAGTGCGTTAACTATAAGTTCGAATTAGATATCACCTGTGGTAAGTGTAAGAAAATTTATAAGCAATTAAAATTACCGCAGCAGGCATAGTCAGCATATATCAAGCGCATTTAAAATGGCGTTAAACGCTCTTTTGAGACTCATTCTCTGCTAATTATAGCCAAGTTCCCCGTATTATATGCGGGCGTTAGTAACCATCAATCTTAGTAAGGAGCCAACATTTGAAAAAAGTTATACTCGCTGTTGCAGTTTTAATGTCGAGCATTTCACATGCATCGGAAAATGCGAAAATTTTTTTTGATGAATATATGAAGCTAGGTAGTAATTTTGACGTGAAAGTTGCTTCTTTATATGCAAACGATGCCAAAATTCATTCCTATCGCGTTTACCCGCATGGTGCGGAGCGTCAAATGGAAATTACGGGTGAACAGTGGAAGGTGCTTGTCCAACGTGTAATGCCATTGGCAAAAATGAAAAATGACAAAAGCACATTCAAAAACATAACAATAAAGTCTGAAGGCAATAGCTATAAGATCAAGGCACACCGATATTCTGAAAATAAATGTTACACCGATAAAGGCTATTATATGCTTCTAAAAAGAACGGAGATGGGGCAGCTAGAAATTGTGGAAGAATACATGGAAACACAGCCGCAATCTGATTGCTAACAAGCGGATTAAGTAAAGCGACTAATTTAGTTATGTTTAGCTAAATATAACTATAAGCTATCATCTGGCTCTTTGCGGGCATCAAAATTGTAGAAAAACTTTTTGAAAAAAGCCGTTTATTTATGGTTTTCAAAGGCAACACATTGTTTAAGGTACTGAGAGTTAATTACATAAACTCATTATTAGATTGAATTTGACTGTTAGCGCTATTCTACTACCTAATTATATTACTAAAGGATTATCGTGAAATACTCTAGGGTTTTACTCTTTTCAGTCGGCTTGTATCTATTACTAGTTGCTTTATCAACAATAGCCACAGAGATTGTTGGTTTTGATGAGATGATTCAGAGCAGATCATACATTTATACTCATTACGCCATCGGGTTTGTAACCTCTTTAATCGTTTATTGTTACTTGGGGTACAAGCAAAGAGTGAGTCCCTATAAACAAGCCTTTTTAGTTGCGGCTGTTTATTGGTTTATTAACTTAAGTGTCGGTGCCTTACTCTATATATTGTTAGAAATAACAATGGAGCCTTTAATGTATTTAATTTCAGCTTTGCTGCATGTTATTGCAGTTTTATTAGGGACTCTACTTGGTATTAAATTACGTTATAAAATAAGGTTGGATGTGAATGCAACATGACAAATAGCAAAAGAGGGTGTTGCCGTAAATACGCCGTTTAAATATGCAGTAACATTAAAGTTTAATATACAAAAGCAGGTACTTTAGTTCCTATAACTGCTTTAACTCACCTTGCTGGTATGCGAGTAAAACCTCACAAAGTTAATCGTTAAATAGAACAATACTTACATTTAACCTCTGCATTATTTATTAGTTCACTCTTTTTGTAAGGTTTGAGTAAAAAGCACAAGCGCGCTGTACATCACACATAGAGCTTTTGTTACATCGCTGTCGATAACGGCTTCTGCTGGGTGATGGCTTATGCCGCCAGGGCTGCGTATAAAGAGCATACCAACAGGGCAAATCGGGGCTATGGCCATTGCATCGTGCCCTGCGCCTGAGGCAAGAGAAGGTGAGGCTTGGTTATTAAGTTTGCATGCGCTTGAAAATAAATGCTGAATGTGAGTATCGCACGCTACGGCGTCGGCCGCATGTGTCCACTGCCAATCGAGCGTTAAATTACGCGATGTTGCAATTTGATCTGCGCGTGTGCGAATTGCACTAAGTAATATGGCTAGGTCGTCATCGTTTTGAGCGCGTGCATCTAGGCTAATGGTGGTTTTACCGGCAATAACATTTGTAACGCCTGGGCGTGCTTGAATTTGCCCAACGGTGGCTACTTCGCCATTACTCGCATTTTTTGCTAGTTGCTCTATAGCAAGCGTCAATTCGGCGCAGCCTGCTAACGAATCCTGACGTAAATTCATAGGTGTGGTACCAGCGTGGCCGCTTTGGCCGGTTAGGGTGATCATCGCGCGTTTAGCACCTGCTATAGCTGTTACTACTCCTAATGCTTGATTTACCGACTCAAGCACGGGGCCTTGCTCTATGTGGGTTTCCCAGTAACCGAGTAACTCATTTTTGTTTAGTGCTGCTTTTGCATAATCATCTGGGTTTAAACCAAAATCAAGCATGGCTTGGCGCATAGTAATGCCGTTTGTATCTTCTATATTTAACCACTGCGGGTCAAACTCGTTTGCCAGTGCTTTTGAGCCAATTAATGTGGTGGCAAAGCGGGTGCCTTCTTCATCACAAAAACCCACAACATCTAAATGAAACGGTAAATCAAGCTTAAGTGTATGCGCAAGGGCGGCTATTTCAATACCGAGTAACACACCTAAAATGCCATCAAATGCACCGGCATTGGGTACGGTGTCTAGGTGAGAGCCTATAATTAAGCGTTTAGCATTTGGGTTAGATGACGCTAAGCGCCCCCATAAATTGCCTACTTCGTCTTGCCACGATTGCATGCCCGCTTCAGCCATCCACGTGGCAGTAACGTTATTACACTCTTTGTGCTCTTTTGATAAATACACGCGGTGAATGCCACCTTGCATTTGCGATAGGCCACTGAGTGTTTTACAACGCATTAAGGCGCGCGCAGCATAGGTGTTAGCTAGCTCACTATTTAATAATGGCGCTAAAGAGGGGCTTGCAGTCGTCATGCTAAATCCTTTTTATTATTTATAATGAGCAAGAGCGGCAATAGCGGCTTCGCCTTTAGGGCCTTTATAGCCGTTGGCGTGAAGGCAGGCATCTAGGCTTGCCAATGTTTGTAGTACGGTATCTTTACGGGCGTTGTAACCCATGGTACCAATACGCCAAATTTTGCCATGCAGTGGCCCAAACGAGGTGCCAATTTCAATACCAAAGTCGGTTAGCATTTGTCCGCGTACATGGTCGGCGTTAATACTTTCGGGAATATACACACCCACTACGTTGTTCATCTTATTACTTATGTCGCCAAATACGTTTAAGCCCAGTGCTTGAATACCCGTTAGCATGGCATCGCCGTGTAATTTGTGGCGGGCAACGCAGTTATCTACGCCTTCTTCAATAACAATACGAGCACATTCTGATGCGCAGTAGAGCATGCTTGTGGCTTCGGTGTGGTGGTTAAGGCGCTCTTCGCCCCAGTAATTCATGATCATGCCTAAATCAAAGTAGTTAGAGCGTACAAATGGCTCGGTGCCGTCGGTATGCTCTGCGGTACGAATACCCGCTTCTACTTTTTTACGTTTTTGGATCCAATCGGCGCATTTGTCGCTAAGCGTTAAAGGTGCAGAGCCAGAGGGACCGCCTAAACATTTTTGCAAACCCACCGAAAGCGCATCGAGTTTCCACTCATCGGCGGGTAAATCGTTACCTACAATTGAGGCGGTGGCATCGCAGTAAAATAATACATCGTGCTTTTGGCAAATATCGCCAATGTGTTCAAGCGGTTGGTTCATGGTTGTTGAAGTATCGCCTTGCACCATGGCAAGTACATGAGGTTTTACATCAACTATGGCTTTTTCTATTTGCTCTGGGGTAAATACTTCGCCCCACGGTACTTCGATGGTGTGCACTTTTGCGCCTACACGCTCGGCTATTTCAGCAAGCAAGTGGCCAAAGCGGCCCATAATTGGCACAAGCACTTTATCGCCTGGGCGTAAAATAGAACACAAAACGGCTTCTATTCCTGCGCGTGATGTACCGTCAACTAACAAGGTCCATTCATTTTTGGTTTTAAATATTTCGCGATAGCGGGCCATGGTTTCGTTCATAAAACCGGTCATTACTGGGTCGTATTGGCCAATTAGCTGCGCCGACATAGCACGTAGTACGCGTGGATCTGCATTAATTGGCCCAGGCCCCATTAGTAAACGCTGCGGCGGGTTTAAAGTTTGAATTTGCGTGTTGCTAAACATGTTTTAGGCTCCCAGAGTCTGAATAAGCATGCGAATACCCGTTATCATTAAGACAACGGCAAAAGCGCGTTTTAATTGTTTTTGATCCAGCTTGCTACCAATTTTTACGCCAATAGGCGCAAACAAAATAGTCAGCGGAATAATAAGTAAAAAGGCAGGGAGGTTAACTAACCCCCACGTGCCTAGGGGAGCATCGGTTGGCGTTTTGCCAATACTTAATAAGGTAATTACGCCCGGTAGCGCAATCAATAAGCCAAATACGGCTGCAGTGCCTACGGCAACATGGGCACGTACGTTAAATGCGTTAAGCATGGGCACACCAATTGTGCCGCCGCCTATGCCGATCATGACCGATAAGCCACCGACAATACTTGCCATTATGCCTTGGCCAAATTTACCCGGTAATTGATTTACAAGGGCAGGGGCGCCGGCTCTAAATAACATGTTAAGGCTAACTAAAATAGCAATACAAGCAAACATAAGTACCAGTGCATTACCGCGTATTGAGTGCGCTAAGTAGCTGCCTACAACGGCCATAACTAAAATAAACGGCGCCCAGTATTTAATTAAAGCAAGGTCAATGTTGCCCTTTGCATGGTGCGAGCGAATAGACGAAATAGAAGTAGGCACTATGGTGGCAAGCGATGTAGCCGTGGCTATCATCATGGCCGACTCAGGGCTTACGCCAAAACCTTGCAATAAAAAGTACAGCACAGGCACAATGACTATACCGCCGCCAACACCAAATAGGCCTGCTAAAATACCTGCAAAAATGCCGGTTGCTATTAAGGCCGCAATAATGGGCCATTGATTCATTATTTCTGTCATGTGTGTTCCTACTGCATTGATGAAACAGTTGCACGGCCATCAGAGCGAGGGTCCGTTGCAGCTTCAAGGGTTGTGGGTGTATCTAAAATTGCACCTGCATGGCCCATCATTTCGTTGTTGTTTTCAACGCTTACCCAATCGTGGCCGCGTTGATTTAACTCATCTTTTATTTGCAAAGCGAGGCTGCGCTCTATTTTTAAGTTAGTGCTTGTATCGCCCCATGTGCGGCCAAGTAACCAGCGCGGGTCGCTCACCGCTTGGGTAATTGATTTATTACGCCACGCGTAGCCTGCAAATACAGCGGCTTGAGTTTGAGGCTGGCCTTCACCGCCCATGGTGCCGTAGGCAAGGCGTCTGCCATCTTCAAACTTAGCCATCGCTGGATTAAGTGTATGTGCGGGGCGTTTGTTAGGTGCTAGCGCATTGGTATCTTGGTTGTTTAAGCTAAAGCTTAGCCCGCGGTTATTCCATACAAATCCGCCTTCGCTCATGAGTATTCCGCTGCCAAACTCCCAATAAATACTTTGAATAAAGCTCACCAATTGGCCGTTTTTATCGCGTGCTGCCATCCAAACGGTATCGCCGGGCTCAGTATTGAACGGCCAGTTTTTGGCTTGGCTCATATCAATATTGTTGGCAAGCTCGTTTAGGCGATCATCGGTTAGTGCATTTTTGTAATCATCGCCGAGTGCTTCTGGGTCGGCCCAAAGTGTAGGGCGGTGAGTGAAGCTTTGTTTGGTTGCCTCTACAATTAAGTGGGTCCAGTCGGCTTCGGTGTCGGCGTTGTGTTTTAGTTTATTAACCGCGCCAATTATTTGCAGCGAATGCACCCCTTGTGTAGGTGCCGGTAAGTTATAGCAATTAATACCCGATAAATTAGCGCTCAGTGGGGCAACTACATCGGCTTGTGTATTGGCAATATCGGCTGGAGTAATAATGCTACCAGCGTTTGCTAAATCGGCCGCAAATGAGTCAGCTAAAGGCCCTTCATAAAACGCATTTAAGCCATGTTTTGCCAAATGTTCAAATGTATTGGCTAGTTTTGGGTTTTTAAAGTGTTGCCCTGCTTGTAACGGTTTACCGTTGGGAATGTATAGCGCTTTAAAGGCATCATTGGTATTAGCAACCGTTGCTAGTTTTTCGCAACCTGCTTGAAGGCTTTTTGTAACAGTAAACCCTTCGCGGGCAAGCTTAATAGCGGGGGCTAAAATGGTACTTAATGGCAGGGCTGCGTGCTTATCTACCTCAAGGGCTTTTTGCCAGCCGCGGAGCGTAGCTGCTTGAGTAAGCGCACTTAAACCGCCGCGTTCAGGCATTTGGTTGGCATTTTTATAGGCATCTATGTTTTTAGGTGCGCGCCCGCATGCATCAATTGCGGTAGGGGTGCTTTGATTTGGGTTATCAATAAGCCAGAAGCTGTCGCCACCAATTGAGTTCATATGAGGGTAAACCACGCTAATAGCAGCGGCGGCTGCTACCATTGCTTCGGTGGCTGTGCCGCCTTGTTTTAATATTAATGTGCCCGCCTCTGTTGCAGCAAAGTGCGGGGCAGTAAATGCAATGTTGTGTGCGTTCATGTGAGAGTTTCCTGTTTAAAATATGCAGCTAATTGTGTTGTGCAGGCAAGTAGGCTTTTATCGTTGTTATGGCTCATCATGAGTGAAAACCCATAAGGGTGGCCATTATCTAAATTAGCCAATGGTAAGTGAACTTGCGCCGAGCGGCTCAAGCCGGCAATAGCAGATAAAGTTATAATTTGCATGCGCAGTGCGCTTGTGTCGGCGCCCAATTTAGGTGCGGTTGTTGGCGTGGTTGGCAAAAATAAGCAGCTGTTTGAGTTTAAGTTCTTAGCGATTAATGTTTGCCACTGGGTTTGTACTTTTAGTGCTTCTTGTTCTTCTTGGGCGGTTAGTGCCTGTGCCATTTTAAAACGGGCAGCAATTGCCGGAGCAAACTGGGGAGGGTGCCCTGGCAATTGAAGCCAATCTTTATGCGCTTTAGCTATAGCACGGCCTTGCAGTATTCTAAAGCTATCGGCAAGTTCGCCTAAAATGCTGCTTTTTGGCAGCGCAAATTCTTTGTGGTGTCTAAAATAAGGTTTGGTTTTTTCTAGTAGTTGCTTAATGGGTGCTTGCAAGTCTGGGCTTACTAGCTCAAATAACGGCTCGCAAATCACCAAGGTATTTACGCTACTCACCGTTTGATTTGGTAGCAATACGTCGCCTACCTTTTCTAATAGTTCTGCGCTTTGGGTAAGCCAACCAATGGTATCAAAAGGCGGTGCTAGCGAGATTAGGCCATCTTTTTCAATCACGTTATGGCTTGGCCTAATACCAAATAAACCGCAATAACTTGCGGGTATTCTAATAGAGCCTCCGGTATCGGTGCCCAACCCAACGTCAGCTAAATTGCTGGCTACCGCGGCGGCTGAGCCCATACTTGACCCCCCACACGCGTGCCCTTTTAATTTAGGGTTTTGTGCTGCGCCATAATGAATATTATTACCTTCTAAGCTGTAAGCAAGTTCGTCGGTGTGGGTAAAGCCTGTAAAAATACAACCCGCATCCATTAATTTGTTTACGCTACTTGCGGTTTGTTTAGCTGGTGGATGTGTTTTAAACCAGCGTGGATTACCTGCACTGTTTTTATGCTCTTTAATAGCAAATACATCTTTTACAGCAAGGCGCTTATTGTTAAGTGCGCCCGTTTGGCTTGATTGCCAATTACTTGGTCCATGGTCACAAAATATGCCTGTGTTTTTAGTTTTTGATTGCGTGTTCATTTTGTAACCCATCGAAATAAAACTGACCAAATGGTTATTTACTAATTTTAAATTGATTAAAAAAGACTGTTGTCGTTATTTTTTTTAAGTTCATTGCGTAATATATTATTTTTATTTACACAGCATTAATGCACTTTTAATTGGTGACTTTGGTTTTAGCAAACTTAGTATAAGCAAAACAGGTGCCAAAACTTCATTCTTGTCCGATTGGTCAGTTTTTTGGGCGTTGCAGAAGGGTATTTGTAATTTTAACGTTTAAAAATGGGAGTTTTTAAGCGTAAAATAAACCAGTTTGGTGCAATGCTGCACCAAGTTGGTTGTTATTTACATGAACTTATTAAATAAGGGGGGTTTTACTAATTATTAGGCCATTAACGTCGGCGTACAACCAATCGTTTGGCGCTATTGCGGTACCTAGCATATTAATAACTTGGTCTTGATCGCCAAAACCGCGCTTAAGTGTGCTGCGAGGGGTTGAACCAAGGGCCATTACCGGTAAATCCATTGTTGCAAGTATTTCTATATCGCGGCAACAACCATTTATTACAACACCTTCCCAGCCATTTTGTAGCGCGCGTTCGGCCATAATATCGCCAATAAAAGCAAAGCGCTTGCTCGAAAAACCGTCGATCACTAACACTTTACCTTTGCCATTTTTATGTAAAATATCGGCGGCAAACGAATTGTCTTCTGGGCAGGTAACGGTCACTGCTTGGCCACTAAAGGTGGTTTTGTTACCAAAGTGATGCAAGCCACTATCTGCTACTTGAACCGAGTTGCGGTGATCGTCGAATAGGTCGGGGGTTGTAAAGTTTTCCATGTGTTAGGCCTCGTTTTGGGCGGGTATTTTTAAGCCAATACCTTTTAAAATTATGTGGGCAATTGATTGAGTTATTTGTGCCACGTCGGTTTCGTCATATTCAAGTTTATTCATTACCAAAAGTACTTCTGCCTGAAAGTCAGCGTAGTATTGTGTTGTTGACCAAATAGTAAATAAAAGGTGATGAGGGTCTACTTGGTCTATTTTTTTTGCGTCCATCCAAGATTGAAACACATCAATTTTTTGCTTAACCCAAGGGCGGGTATTCGTTCTAAAGTAGCTTTGTAAATACGGTGCGCCCCGTAAAATTTCATTGGCAAATAAACGAGATTGGAGAGGTTGGTTTACGGCAAGTATCACTTTACTTTTTATGTAGTTATAAAGCACTGCTGCGGGATCGTCTTCAGCGGTGACATTATCAAGGCCTAAGTTCCAGTTTGCTATTATTCGGTCTATCACGGCTTCGTAAAGGCCATCCTTGCTTTTAAAGTAATACAGTATGTTAGCTTTAGGCACGTTAGCCTCCTTTGCAACCATACTCATGCTTGCACCGTCATACCCATTAAGAGAAAACAATTGCTCGGCAGCATTTAAAATAAGCAGTTGGTTTTTTTCTCGAGTGACTTCTTTTTTATTTGGTTTTATTTGTGTGGTCATTATTTATTATGCGAGTTTAACGTGTTGATTGATTGTAGCTTTACTGACCGAAAGGTCAATTACTAAAGTGACTTCAACACTTAAATACACACATTAGCTAATGCTTCGGCTAATGACGTTTACTAATTTATTTTGAACTTTACTAAGTCCACTGGATTACAATTCTCACGCCCTGATCAAATAACGGCCAGTTTATAATCGTGTTAATTCACAAAGATCAACAGCCCCTTGTTATTTCTTTTCATTATTTACCTGCGCTAACAAGTCGAGTACTTTTTGTTGGCCAAATGTTTGTGCAAATTGCTCGGCTGTTTGACCGGCTTTGTTTTGATGCGCGTTATCGCAATCAAGGCTAACGAGTGTTTTAGCTATGCTAAATTCGCCTCTAAATATTGCGGCCATTAGCGCTGTGTTACCGCGGTTGTCTTCAAGGCAGGCATTAGCACCTAATTGCAGTAACGTATTTACGGTGTTTTTATTACCATGATAGGTGGCAATCATAAGTGCGGTGTAACCTTTATTGTTGAAGCTATCTATTGGAATACCGGCATCAACAAATTGCTCTATTACTTGTGTGTCGTTTGTGCGTGCTGCGGCAAAATAGTAAGCAAATAAGCTGTTGTATTGGGTTTGTGCAGAGTCTTGGTTTTGAGTGGTTGAAGTAGGGGCATTTTGTGCCTGCAAGTGTGTGCTTATGCCCAGTAATATGACTGTTATGAATATGAGTTTACGCATAATTAGTTACCTTTGAAAAAGAGGAAGGAGAAGTCCTTCCTCTGGGTTGGGAAAATTATTAAAGTTTAGCGGCTAATTGTTTAACCATTTTAATATCGCCATTTACGGCTTTAGTTAAACGTGTGCCGTACTCGCTATCGGCTTTGTAAAAGTGGCTTAGCATTTTGTGTTTAACACTGCTGTTTTGCACTTTGCCTAAGTCGCCAGCTAAGTTATTGACTAAGTTAGTGCGTTCTTGTTTGCTAAAGCCGCGGTACAACACACCCGCTTGTGCAAAGTTTTGCTGCTTTTTAATAGCGGCTTGTTGTACAAAGCCTTTAAGCTCGGTGTTACTTCTGCGTGCAATTGGGTTTTCTACTACGTTTTCGTGACTTGGTTGGTAGTTCACGTTACTTGTTGTATTACCGTAGTTCATTGCGCCGTCTTGGTTGTAGTTAACTACATCAACTTTTGCACGGTTAATTGGCAATTGTTGGTGATTAGCACCTAGGCGGTACATTTGTGTGTCAGAGTATGAAAACACTCGCCCTTGTAATAGTCTGTCTTCAGATGGCTCAATACCTGGAATTACATTTGCCGGCGCCATTGCAACTTGTTCTGTAGATTGGAAAAAGTTAGTTGGCATACGGTTTAGGGTCATTGTGCCTACTTTAGTTTCTTTAACGTCTAACCACATTTTTGTTGCATCCAGTGGGTTGTAGTCAAAGTCACCTAGTTGCGATGGGTCAAGCGTTTTAATGTACAGATCCCACTTAGGGAAGTTGCCTTTATTTATCTCTGCATAAAGGTCGCGTGTTAGGTGTTGAAAGTCTTTACCTTGTACTTCGGTTACTTCTTTTGCATCAAGGTTGTCGATTCCTTGTTGGCTTACCCAATGAAACTTAACGTATTTTACATCACCTGATTTATTAATCATTTTATAAGCATGCACACCCCAACCGTCCATTTTACGTAGGCTTGCTGGTGTGCCGTAGTCACTGTATACCCACGTTAACATGTGAGTAGAGCCTGGTTCGTACGAGAAAAATTCAAATAAACGATTAGGATCTTGAATGTTATCAACCGGCGATGGTTTTAACGAGTGAACCATATCTGGAAATTTAATTGCATCACGAATAAAAAATACTGGCAGGTTATTACCCACTAAATCCCAGTTTCCTTGGTCTGTATAAAACTTAGTTGCAAAACCACGTGGGTCACGGAGTGTTTCTGGGCTGCCTTTTGAGTGGATCACAGATGAAAAGCGAACAAATACCTCTGTTTCTTTACCCGCTTTAGTAAATGGCGCTGCAATAGTTAAGTCGTCTAGTTCTTTAGAAGCAACAAAAACGCCATGTGCGCCTGTACCACGGGCATGTACTACACGCTCAGGAATACGCTCACGTGCAAAACGTTGTAATTTTTGAATTAGGTGCACGTCTTCGAGTAATACACTGCCACGCTCACCTGCAGTAATTGAGTTTTGGTTATCGCCAACAGCTGCACCGTTATCTTTAGTAAGTGTCGTGGCAGCGCTTGCAGGTAATGCCATAGCGAGTGCTAATGCACTTAAGGTTAATTTAGTTTTTGTTGTGTTTATTTGTGTTTTCATTGTCGACCTCGTTATTTAAATGTGCCGGCAGTGTTGCTGGCTGTTTAACTGTTAACGAGTGTATGGGTAAAATTAACTTCGGTAAAATTGATTGTTTAGATTGTAATAATCATAAAAGTAGATTGGCGTCTGCAGTAAATACACTTGCTGTGAATACGGCATGCGATTTTAGTCGTAACAGCTAAAATCAAAACTAATGAAAATCAACAGCTTTTTTATTGAGTTGTTGATTATTTAAGCTATGTAGCGAGCTTTTAAGTTCACAACGTGTTGACATATTATAATAATAAAGAGAATATGCCCACTTGATGGGCTTATGCTCAGATTTGTGTTTGCATAAAACTAAATGCAATAAGGTAGAAAAATGAACCCTAAAATTGAACTGGTTATTTTTGACTGTGATGGCGTTGTAATTGACAGCGAAGTTTTAAGTGCGCAAGTGCTCATCGATATGCTTGTAGATAAAGCTGTGTTTATTGACCGTGCTTATGTACAAGAACATTTTTTAGGATGCAATTTTAAAGCGGTTACTCAAAAGATAGCTGATGCATTTAATGTTGAATTGCCTGAGCGATTTGAAGCTGATTATAGAAATGCGCTTTTACATGAGTTTGAAACAGCCCTAATGCCCACAAATGGCATTAAAGAGGTGTTAGCTAACTTAGCTATGCCTAGCTGTATTGCAACAAGTAGTAGCCCAGTACGAACAGAGAAAGCGTTAAATGTTGTTAAGTTGAGCCATTATTTTGACGAGGTATTTACTTCGAGTGAAGTAAAAAATGGAAAACCTGCGCCGGATTTATTTTTACACGCCGCCAAAAAAATGGGCGTTAACCCAGTTAATTGTTTGGTAATAGAAGATTCAAAAGCCGGTGTGAGTGCTGCGATCGCTGCAAATATGCAAGTACTGCATTACAGCGGTGGAGGGCATATGCAAGGTGCAATTAATTTTGTGCACAAGGCATACCCAGATGTTGATCACCTAACACATTGGCACATGTTTTATGAAATGTATCCAACACTAAAAGTATAGAAAAACAGCGTCAATTTGTCCCACACTGACACGAATGACGTTGTAAAAATTAACAGTGTGAGTGCTTAGCTGCTCACTCGACCAAATACACCGTATTTGGCAAGTTTTACTGTGTTTAAAATAGGAAGTACCATGGCAACGAATCCACACACACACACATTTAAAGATGTAAACGAGGAGCAACTTCCGGTTGCTAATAATAAGCTTCATGGTTGGAAGCACTTTGCGGGCTTATATGCAGGAGAACATGTTGCAGCCACAGAGTTTGTTATTGGAGCAACGTTTGTTGCACTTGGCGCATCAACTATCGACATTTTATTAGGTTTATTAATTGGTAATTTATTAGCTATGTGTTCTTGGTGGCTAATTACCGCACCTATTGCCGTAGAAACGCGATTAAGTTTATATAATTACCTAAATAAGATTGCCGGTAATTCAATGACCAAGCTTTACAACTGGGCTAACGTCATTATTTTTAGTGTTATATCGGCCGCAATGATTACTGTATCGTCTACGGCGGTGCGGTTTTTATTTGATATTCCCGCACAGTTAGATTGGTACCCAAATAGTTTAGCGTTTGTGGGTATTGTTTTAGCCGTTGGCTCTATTGTTGTGTTTGTGGCTATGTATGGGTTTTCTACTGTTGCCGACTTTTCTAAAATTTGTGCGCCTTGGCTATTTGTTATTTTTATAGCGGGTTCGTTTGCACTTTTTCCTGAACTTTCAAATCATGTAATTGGGTCAACCTCATTAACAAGCTTTAGTGACTTTATGACCATTGGCGACTCTTCTATATGGACGGGCACGAATGCCGAAGGAGAACCAGGGATAGGTTTACTTGAAGTTATTGGTTTTGCGTGGGCTGCAAACTCTATTACTCACTTTGGTTTAATAGATATGGCTATTTTTAGGTTTGCTAAGCGTAAAAGCTATGGTTTGTTCTCGGGCGTAGGCATGTTTTTTGGTCATTACTTGGCGTGGATCTCGGCCGGCATTATGGGCGCAGGTGTTGCTGTACTCCTTAAAACCACTATTTCATCACTTGATCCGGGTGATGTGGCCTACCACGCATTAGGCTGGACTGGTTTTGTTATTGTAATTATTGCCGGTTGGACTACAGCTAACGCCAATCTTTATCGCGCAGGATTGGCTGCACAATCTATTTTTGTAAATCATTCTCGTGAACGCACAACCGCTATTGTTGGAGTTGTCACAGTGATAATTGCATGCTTTCCGTTCGTATTTTCTCAAATGTTGCCACTGCTTACTTATGCCGGTTTGTTAGTTGTGCCTGTCGGGGCAATTGTATTTGCTGAGCATGTATTGTTTCCAAAAATTGGTTTAACCCGTTATTGGGCTAAGTATAAAAATATTACTCGCAGCGTACCGGCTATAGCGTCTTGGGCATTAGCCTTGGTGTTTGGTTTTGGCTTAAATGCGATTGATGTAATGTCGTTTTATTATCTGTTTATACCTACTTGGTTTTTCACCATTGTAATTTACACGCTGTTAGCCAAAAAATACGGTGCTGGCGAAGATTACAAACAACACATTGCCGCTGAAGAGCAAGAGCAAAGTGACATAAAAGCGTACCAAGCGGCACAGGCGAAAGATATTCCAAAGCCTGTAATCGATAGCTCATTTTTTACCAAAATACTTAATACGGTTTCTACTATTTCACTTGTCATTATTTGTATATTTGCCAGCCAAGTCATGTTTTTTAGCGACACCATGAGCACATACGGCGCAAATAAATCACAGTTTGAGATAGCGTGTTTTATTTGTACGGTTATTTATTTTGTTACAGCCTACTGGTCGTTAAAGCGCCACAAAGCGCTTAATGCTGCATTGTAATTTACCTGTTTTTTAATTTTGTTTTAGTAAGGCCGCACCATGACACAACATCACACTGACGCTCTTGTTAAAGGGCTAAACCAACAAAGTTTGGCATACATGCCAAGCCATGTAGATGCACCCAATTACGACCGTAGTAAAGTAAAAGCAGGCATAGTTCATATTGGTGTTGGTGGTTTTCACCGTGCTCACCAAGCTATGTATATTAATGAGTTATTAAAAACACCAGGTTCAGAGCAATGGGGTATTTGCGGTGTTGGCCTACTTGAAGCAAACCGTGGACTTCGCGATGTATTAAAGCAGCAAGACTACCTATATACGTTAACGGTAAGACACCCTAATGGGAAAATAGACAATACCGTTATTGGCTCTATGATTGACTTTTTGTTCGCACCAGAAAATAAACAAGCAGTTATAAAAAAATTGGCGCATCCCGATACTAAAATTGTGTCGCTAACCATCACTGAAGGCGGTTACAACTTTAACCCAGTAACGGGTGAGTTTGATTATGAAAACCCGGATATAATTAACGACATTAATAATCCGAACGATCCTATTACCGCATTTGGATACATAGCCGCTGCGTTAAAGCTACGTAAAGAGCAGGATTTAAAAGCATTTACTGTACAGTCATGCGATAACATTCAACACAATGGCAATGTAACGCGCAAAATGTTACTTGCTTTTACAGCAGAGCAAGATGCAGCATTAAGCGAATGGATTGAAGAAAACGTTTCGTTTCCCAATGCAATGGTAGACCGCATTACACCTGTTTCTAAACAAAGTGATATTGACTACGTGTCAGATACATATGGTGTAAGTGATGCTTGGCCAATTACCTGTGAGTCGTTTTCGCAGTGGGTAATTGAAGATTCATTTTGTGACGGGCGCCCAAATTGGAATAACGCTGGTGCTCAATTTGTAAAAGATGTAACCCCTTTTGAAACCATGAAAATTCGTTTATTGAATGCGGGCCACTCGGTACTGGGTTTACTGGGCTCTGTGCATGGCTATGGCACAATTGACGAAACAGTATCAGATCCTTTATTTGCAAAGTACTTACGCGCGTTTATGGATAAAGAAGTAACGCCTAACCTAGAGCAACTAGAAGGCATTGATCTTGAAGTGTACAAAGACACGCTAATTGAGCGTTTTGCAAACCCTAACATTAAAGACAGCTTATCGCGTATTTGTTCAGAAAGCACAGCTAAGCTACCTAAGTTTTTAATTGCCACTATTAACGAAAACCTGGCACAAGGGCGTGATGTATCACTTGCTACACTGGTTATTGCTGCATGGTGTTTTTACAGCGACAAAGAAACAGATGAGCAAGGCAATAGTCTTGAAGTAATTGATTCAATGCAAAGCGAGTTACATGAAGCCGCGGCTAAAACGGCTACTGATTCATTGGCGTTTTTATCGCTAACAAGCTTATTTGGCGATTTAAACACGCAAAGCGCATTTACGTCTCACTACAAAAATAATGTAGACGCGTTATACGCACCAGCAAGCAAAATTAAAGCAATTATGAAAAACGTGCTTGAGCCTAAAGGTAACTAATAATGAGCATTTTAATTGATTCTAAACAAGGTAAAGACGTAAGCGTAAGTTGTTTTGGCGAAGTGCTATGGGATTGTTTTGCCAACGATAAACGTTTAGGCGGCGCACCATTAAACATGTGTGTGCGCATTAACTCATTAGGTATTAAAGCCGATATGATAAGCGCAGTAGGTAACGATGAATTAGGTACTGAGCTTCTTGGCGAAATTAAAGCAAAAGGCGTTAGTTGCGATTATATTGCTGTTAATAACGACAAAAAAACCAGCACCGTACAAGTTACCTTAGACAAAAGCGGTTCAGCCAGCTACGAAATAGTAGCCGACACTGCGTGGGATAACATTGAGCTTACTGACACCCTTATTGAAAAAGTACAAGCCAGTGATGTATTTGTATTTGGTAGCCTAATTGGTCGAAGCGAAGCTTCTCTTGCTACGTTAAACCAGCTAGTTGATGTGGCTAACTTTAAAGTGTTTGATGTAAATTTACGTGCGCCACACTACACGTTAGACACATTAGTAGATTTAATGAATAAAGCCGACTTCATAAAATTAAACGATGAAGAGCTTTATGAGATTGCCAAAGCAATGGGCTGTAAGTTTCATTCACTTGAGCAAAACTTAGCGTTTATTGCAGAGCAAACTAACACCGAATACCTTTGTGTAACCAAAGGCAGCCACGGTGCGCTACTCACTATTAAAGGCGAGAATTACTATAACTCAGGCTATTTAATTAGTGTTGTAGACACAGTGGGCGCTGGGGATTCATTCTTAGGTTCATTGATATATCAGTTATGTAGCAGCGATTGTGCTCAGCATGCGGTTGATTTTGCCTGTGCGGTAGGGGCTATGGTTGCAGAAAGTGCAGGTGCTACACCTACATTGACTCATCAACAAATTAACGAATTTATGCGTCCTCTTTAAAAATAATTGTGTGTTGAAAGCGGCTCAAGCAATATGCTTAGCCGCTTTTTTTTGCCGAAAAATTGTGTGGTAAACACACATTGTGAACGTTTAAATAGCTGCATTCGAGAGGTTTAAAAACGAGCTTTTAAATTACTTTATAAATTGAACAAATCATGAGCGATTACGACCAAGGCATTAGCTAAACGTCTAATTGTTTGTCACAAACAGCTTTGATACTGTTCCAAGGTTATTAGGTCAACATAATGCGGAGCGATTCACACTGCGCTCCTAAATACACATACAAAAGAGAAACGTGCTTTATGATTATCTTTTTTATTTGCCTCACCATATTAATTTTGGGATATAAGTTTTATAGCCCATTTGTAGAAAAACAAGCAGGCATGGATTCAACGGTTGATACACCACAAAAGCGCTTTAGCGAAGGTGTTGATTACGTGGCTATTCACCCTGTGCGTGCCTTTTTAATTCAATTTTTAAATATAGCCGGTGTAGGCCCTATATTTGGTCCAATATTAGGAGCATTGTACGGACCCATAGCGCTTGTATGGATTGTGCTAGGTAATGTTTTAGGTGGTGCCGTACATGACTTTTTTTCAGGTGTAATGAGTATAAAAGAAGACGGTAAAAGTTTACCTGAAATAGCTGGTCACTATTACAACGTTGTATTTAAAGGCTTTATGCTTATATTTACCGCTATGCTACTGTTCTTCGTTGGCGTTGTATTTATTATGAGCCCAGCAGGTCTATTAAGTAACCTAAACCTATTTGAAGGCACATTTTTAGCCAATAATACTTTTTGGGTTTTAGCTATATTAGCGTATTACTTTTTAGCAACGTTGTTACCAATTGATAAAATAATTACACGTTTTTACCCCATTTTTGGTTTGTTAATGATTGTAATGACTGTAGCTGTTGCCGTGTCGTTACTCATTAACGCGCCACATTTACCGGTTGCTGGCGATTTCTTGGCGTATTTTGAAGCCGACCACGCGCATGACTTTTTAGCCCCAAACCCCGACGGCTTACCAACTTGGCCTTTGTTATTTATAACTATTACCTGTGGTGCAATTAGTGGTTTCCATTCAACGCAAGCTCCTATTATTGCTCGTTGTTTAACAAACGAAAAGTATGTGCGCCCTGTGTATTATGGCGCCATGATGTGTGAAGGTATTGTTGGTTGTGTTTGGGCGCTGGCTGGTATTGCGGCGTTCCCTGAAGGTTATGCTGGTTTAAAAGCAATGCTTGACCAAGGTGGTCCAGGCTTAGTTGTAAACCATATTGCAAACAGTTACCTAGGAGTATTTGGCGGTATTATGGCGATTATAGCGGTTGCTGTTTTCCCAATTACTTCAGGTGATACCGCGTTTCGTTCACTGCGCTTAACCGTGGTTGATGCCTTTAATATTCCGCAAAGTATACGCAATCGTTTATTACTCGCGCTCCCTATTTTGACTATCGCTTATTTTATGACGAAGTTAGATTTCTCATTAATTTGGCGTTACTTTGCGTTTTCAAACATGCTGCTGTCTACTAGCGTATTGTGGTTAGCGACCAAGTATTTGTTTGACCGTGGTACATTTCATTGGATTGCCAGTGTTCCTGCGGTAATTGCAACGGCTGTGACTTTGTCGTATATCACAACAGCTGCAATTGGTTTTAATTTATCAAGCGATTTAGGTAAACCTATTGGGGCAGTTGTAGCGGTCGTTGGCCTAATTATACTTGCTATAGTGCATGCTAAGCACAAACCGAGCCCAGCAGTTTAAATAATTTCCGTGTAATACTAAAAAGCGAGCTATATAAGCTCGCTTTTTTTATGCGTTAAATCGTGAGGTTAATTACTGTCTCGCGTTGCTAAATCAAAGTAGCTATGATCGTCGAGAGTTTTACTTATCATCATTGCCCCTTCAAGCATACTTACTGTTTGAATAGCGGCTTTTTGTGGGTTTTCGTCACCATTAACTGAATGCGCAGCGCTTAGCCATGTTAAATTTTTAGTAAAAAAGCGTTTTACTTCTATACGTACTTTTTCTGGTAGGGTGTCGCTTTCGGCACCAAGTAAACCACATAAACACATTTTTTTATCGGTTACTAGCGCGCCCCTAAATAACGATGTGTAAAAATCGATGGGATCTTTACCTTGGGCTTTTAACTCAGCGGGTTCCCCTAATGAAAGCAGAAACGCATCGGTATATTGATGCGCAAGTTCTGCGCCCAAATCAGCTTTGGTAGGGAAGTGGTAATGTACACTTGCGCTTTTTATACCTACTTCGTTAGCAAGCTCTCTAAAGCTAAAATTGCTGTATCCGCCTAGGCGTACTTTATTTTCTGCCGCTTTGAGTAGGGCCTCTTTTTTGCTCATGTTTCGTTATCCTATTCTTGATACTAAAATTATCGACCAGTAGATAGTTATTATCAAGCCTTAATGTTTTTTTAAACAAAAATATTAATTTTCAATCGTTTAAAAATTTTCGGCCTCTATGGCTGTTTTAAAGTTTGACTTACTTTAGTTTAAGGAATATAAATACCTATCAGTAGGTAGGTTAATTGAAAAAGGTCACACAATGAAAATTTATGATGTAGAGAACTTCCCAAATCCGCTTCGCGTTCGTATTGCACTGGCAGAGAAAAATGCGACAGCTGATGTTGAATTTATTTCAGTAGATTTACTGAATGGTGAACACCGAACAGAGGCTTTTTTAGCCAAAAATCCATTAGCAGGTGTACCAGTATTAGAGCTTGATGACGGAACATTTATATCTGAATGCACGGCAATTACTGAATATATTGATACTGCTTTTACAGGGCCTTCATTAATGGGCATTACGGCAAAAGAGCGCGCAGTAATAAATATGATGCAAAAACGAGCTGAGTTAATGGTACTTGATGCCGTTGCAACGTATTTTCATCATGCTACTGATGGTTTAGGCCCAGAACTTGAGACATATCAAAATGTTGAATGGGGCGAAAAGCAAGGTGAAAAGGCGCGTAGTCGCCTAAACTATTTTAACGATATACTTGCGCAAACAACGTTTGTTGCAGGTGACAGTTTTAGTATTGCCGACATAACCCTTTATGCTGGATTAGTGTTTGCTGGGTTCGCCAACATTGCATTACCGAGTAATTTAACCCATTTACTTGCGTGGCAAAAAGCAGTTGCAGCACGGCCGAGCGTAGCTGGCTTGTAAGTGAAAGTGTGTTCAATAGGCCAATTAAACTCGGTATATAGAGTTTAATTGGCAAAACAACAATGTAAGGAGCAAGTATGAAAATAGCAGCCGATTTCAGCCAGCGTGTGGTGGTGCACAGTAATACATTACCGTGGGTAAAGTCGCCTATGGTTGGGGTTGATAGGCGACCACTTGATCGTATCGGTGACGAGGTTGCGCGCGCAACCAGTATTGTGCGTTATGCACCTGGTAGTGAGTTTTCGCCACATATTCATACCGGTGGGGAGGAGTTTGTTGTATTAGAAGGTGTTTTTCAGGATGAACATGGTGATTTTCCTGCCGGTTCGTACATCAGAAATCCACCGCAATCAAGGCATAAACCGGGCTCTGAGAAGGGGTGTATTATTTTTGTAAAGCTTTGGCAGTTTCAGCCACAAGATAGAACGCATGTTCGGTTGCAGACTGATTTTATGGGCAGCGTTGCGCTCGCGACACAACCTGGGATCACAATAACACCTTTATACAAAGATGAGTTTGAGGAGGTTAGCTTAATTCATTTAGCGCCTAATGCGCAGTTTGTTCTAGATGCAGAGTGTGGGGCTGAAATGTTAGTTATTGAAGGCACCGTGACAGAAGGGACAGACTTGCTTGAAAAACATAGCTGGTTGCGCACACCTCTGAGCACTAAGCTTATGGCTAAAGCAGGCAAACTGGGTGCGAAGTTATGGGTTAAAGAAGGGCATTTAACCGATGTAGAAAACCAAATTGCGCGAGTGCAGCAAGCTTAACTAACCAAGGCTCAGGGTAACTGCTGTTTTGTTGATTTGCTTCATGATTGATTAATATAAGGTGTTTTATGCTCAAAACTTAATATAAAAATGAGCAAATACCATGGCAAATTTAACTCCTAGTTTAACACTTGATATAGAAGGCGCAGGATGCGAATTTTTCTTAACTTTAAAGGCCGTTGGTAATTTAAAAAACGACGATTACGAGTCAATTACCTCTGAGATTGATACAGCGCTTCGAAAGGTAAACAACCCTATTATCAATGTATTAATAGACGGAATTGATATACAAGACGTTGGGCTAAAAGCAGTGTTTGACGATTTTCACTTGGGTATAGAGCACAATTCGGCGCTAAATAAAGTGGCAATTTACGGTAATAAAAAATGGCAAGCGACTGTTGCAAAAATTGGTAACCGTATTATTTGTGGTGAAATGGTTTACTTTGAAAATGCCACTGCCGCTATTGAATGGCTTGAACAATAGTTTTAAATAGGTTGTATGATTTTAGGCTTATGGCACTGTTATTAGACTAAAGTCTATAAGTTAGATTTATTCACGTATTAGTTTTGTTTTTATCGTTTGTCGGTTTTATAGGGATCCTCTAAAGTTCAGTTGTCGGCAACAAGCACGACTTAACTAAACAGGATTATGACCATGAAAACACTTATCAAAACTATCGCTCTTGGCTCACTATTAACATGTTCAGCTGCTGCTATGGCTGATCAAAGTGATTACAAACTAATGGTTATTGAAGCGAAAACCGCACCGCAGCCACTTGAGCAATCTTTTAATAGCTGCGCACTTAATGTTAAGTCAAAAAATTACGCTGAAGCTGATGAAATTTGTACTCAAGCAATTGCACTTTTACAAGATGCAGATGCACCTAAATTTAAAGTTCGTGAGCTTACATCATTCGCGCTAAGTAACCGTGGTATAGCTCGCTTAAAAGCTAAAAACGAAACGGCTGGCCTTGCTGATTTATACGAAGCAAAACAACTATCTAACAATGATATGGTATCGCACAACTTAACACGTGCTAAAGAAGAGCTTGCTTTATAAGCGCTTAAATTAGTAATTGTAAAAAAGCCCCTGTAGGTATTTACCTAAAGGGGCTTTTTTAGATTAACTTTTAAACTACTTCTGAGTGTATTAGCTCAAAGTACATCGTCTAAAACGGGCAATGCAGGAAAAGCACCCTTTGATAAACAAGCTTTTGAGCCACAGCGAAGGCCAAAACTTAATGCGTCTTTAATTATTTGTTCGTTGTTGAGTTTGTCGCTTGGTAATAGCGTCTCGTTGTAGTGATTTAAGTGATATAAAACACCTGCAATAAACGCGTCTCCGGCACTGGTTGTATCTACTGCGTTAATAATTGGAGCGGCTTCACTTACGGTAAACGTTTTATGGTAAACGGTGGCAGGCTCTGGTCCATCGGTTAAGAAAATTAAACTAACACCCAGCTCTATAAGCGATTGTAAATATTCATCACCTGACTGATTTGATTGCTCTGCTAAAAAATTTAACTCATCACGAGATAATTTAATAATGTCGCAATGGGCATAGCAGGCACGTACATTAGGTTCAATATCACGGATGTTATGCCAAAGGCTGTATCGTAAATTTACGTCGAAGCTAACAAGTTTATTATGACTTTTTGCTTGTTTTAGAGCGCTTATTGTTGTGTTTGCAATGGCAATACTTGTAAGCGTATTTGAGCAAAAATGCAGGGTACTTATTTCATCCCACTGAATTTTTTGTAAATGTTCATGGGTAAGCAGTAGATCGGCGGTGTTATTGCGGTAAAAATTAAAGCTGCGTTCGCCAGTTTCATCTAAGCTGACAATAACCATCGCTGTTTGCGCATTTTTTATAGTAAATAAATACTCTGTGCTGACATTATAGTGCTTTACTGCGTCAGTAAGTTGTTTTGCAAAGTAATCATCACCCATACCACCACAAAAAGCTGCGTTTCCGCCCAACTTTGCATAACCTACTGCTACGTTTGCAGGTGCGCCGCCAGGAATAGGTAAATAAGCTGTGTTGTGTGAGTCTTGTGGCAACATATCAATAAGCAGCTCGCCAAGGCTAAGTAATTTGGTCATGTTATAAATCCTAAAAAACCTAGCTAAGCTAGGTTAAATTTACGGGAGAGTAATAAAATTTGAGCTAAGCGAGAAATAAAGCGCTGAAATAAAACTGCATTTCAGCGCTTAACACACTCAGACTCGGTTAGTTAAACGCGTATTTAAGCGTTAATGATGTAGTACGGCCATTAATTGTACGTGCGCGTATAATACCGTTTGCTGGTACTGAACCTTCCTCTGCTTCTGTAATACCGACTGTGTCAAATAGGTTATTTACATTAAGCGCAAGGCTAAGGTTTTCAGATAGGTCGTAGCTTACAAAGCCATTTACCTGCGTGTAACCATCAAATTTAAGGTCATTGTTATCTTGCGCGTAGGCATCAGTTGTACCAATAAAGCTTAAACCTGCTGCACCTTTTTCATAGCTGTAACGAGCCATTAGTGAGTAAATTAAATCAGCTTGACGGCGTGGTGTGTTACCTACAACGTCAGGAGATAGTGCATCTTTAGCTATTTCGGCATCAGTCCACGTTAAGTTACCACGAAAATCCCATGCATCCATGAAGTACGTTGATTCAAGCTCAATACCTTTGGCTTCGTATTCACGGTCAAAAAACGTTTGTGATGTTGCTTCAAAGTTTTGTTCTTCAGTTTCTGCGTAGAACGCTGTTGCAAATACCGATAGCGAGTCAAAACGCTTTTTAACACCAAACTCAAACTGATTTACTTCATCAACTGCATCTTCATCAGCTACTGAGCCATCTGAGCGTACTTTACCAAATAAAAGACGATCAGCGTTTGCACGTCCGCCTTTACTGATACGTGCAAATGTTGCAAGGCTAGGGTCAATTTGGTAGTTAGCACCAATTGAGTAAGACGAATAGCTCCAGTCGTAATTTACTGGGCTTGCATTCGCATGATCAATACCTACAACGCTTTGCTCGGGTACTGAAATAACACCATCACGGTTCATGTCTACAGTAGAGGTTACTGCTCCTGCGTAATTACCGCGTGCTTCACCGCTGTCATAACGCGCACTTGCATCAATACTCAAGTCACCAAGTTTAGTTGAGAAAGCAACATAAGGTGCACGTGTGTCGTATTCAGTGTCGTAATCGCGTTGACAACAGTTGCCCCAAAATGGCGTGCCGTAAGCGTATAAACCGTTTTCAGAAAACTCAGTGCCGTCGGCTGCGGTTACGTTTAACAGTGCGGCATTGTCACCTTTAAGCTCCATAACGTAAGAGTTCCATAACCACGACATAGCTATGTTTTGTGTTGATGCGTAGTAACCAAACGTTAGGCTTGTGTCATCGTCAAACGATTTTGTTAGTTTAAAGTCGTTAACAATAGAGTCAAAGTCATTCATTGTTACGTCAAACGTATGGATGCGCATTGCTAAATCGCCATTGAATGCGTCACCTGTGTTTGCGTTGCTCAGTGTTGCGCCTGCTCCACCAATGCTTGCTGCCATTGCTGATGCATCACCTACCTCAGCAGGGATAATAGAATTAAAGTTTCCGCTAACTGATGACTTACGGAAACGGTTTTCAATACGCCAGTCGTTGTCTAGGTCGAATACAGCTTCAAAGCCAATAGAATCAACATTTGGGTTCATGCCGTCGCGAATGTCACCATTGCTAATTTGGTTTTGGCCATTTAAGCGAACTGTTTTAGTAAATAAGGCTGAATGCGGTGTATCTGACTGAGAGTCAAACCCTGGAACTGAATCACCATTTGAGTACATTGGCATTGGAAGGTAGCCAACGCTTTTGTCGTCTAAGTGCTTGTAGTAAAGACGCACATAGCCGTTTTCGAAATCTTTAGTCAAATTAGCTTTTATTTGACCACCTTTATTTGACGTGTAACCTGTTTCACGTGGGCCTTCACCTTGGCGTACAAAACCACCTACATGAAAGCGAACACTGTCAGTTAGATAAGTACCATATTCAAAATCAGTACGGACACTATCGAAATCTAGGCCAACAGTAGTTGCAACGCTGCCCGATTCGTTTTCGCCGTTTTTAGAGATAAAGTTGATGATACCGCCCGGTGCATTACTTGCTGCTGTAGACGCTGAGCCACCACGAATTGACTCAACCGTTTGTACCGTATTGTCGAGGCGCATAAAAATATCAGCATTACCAAAAGCAATGTCACCGTATTGCAGTACAGGTAAACCGTCTTCTTGTAATTGTAAAAATTTAGCGCCACCTGATGCAACCGGTAGACCACGAACAGCAATGTTTGCGTTACCTTCACCGCCAGTAGATTCTGAACGGATACCAGGAATGATTCTAAATGCTTCAGCGGTAGAGCGAGGTGTTGAAACTTGAACTTGTTCAAGCGAAACACTGCTTACTGATACGCTTGAAGCCATAATTGTTGTACGGCGTGGAACACCGGTTACAACGATTGTTTCAAGTCCCTTGTTTTGTGATGCTTCTGGCTGTGTTGTTTCTGCTTCTTGAGCATTAATGCCTTGGCTTACGGCAAGTGCTAATGCACTGATTAAATATAAAGGAGTGTTGTGTGTTGTCATGTGAACGCCTCGTTATGATGAACCTAAATGGTTATTTATTTTTACTTAATCGATTAAGTAAAAATAACAAAATTTTTACAAGATGCAAATTATTTTATTATTAATTTGCTCTTTTTTTACTCACCCATTGATTTGTAGGGTAATTTTTTTGTTAAATAATTATCAAATTAATTAGTAACTACGTTATTTTGTTCTAAAGCTGATGCTGATGGGTCGCGAAAATAATTAAAAAGCATAGCCAAAAATAAAATAACTGCAAAACCGGTTGCTAAATAAAAGCCATAACGTACGTGACCAAAGTAATCACTGATCATACCCATTAAAAGCGGTGCTAATGCCGCAGACAATGCGGTGAAAAATAATATAACGCCAGCTACGGCACCATGTTGTTGAACAGGGAAACAGGAAATGCCTTTAGAATTTAAAGTGGGGTAAACCATTGACATAAATAAACCAGAAAGTGGAAGCAATCCTACAGCCCAATCTACACCGCCGATTAATGTGCCTACATAGCACAGTGCTATGCCAAGGCTTAGGTAGGTCATTACGCCTTGCCAACTAAAGCGATTTAGTAACCATACCGCTATAAAACGACCCGCTGCGCGAAGTATAAAGAATATGGTTAGTGCGTATGTTGCAAGTAATGGCCATGAACCAGTGTAGTCTTGTAGTAGTGTTGGCATCCATACATAAATAGCCACTTCGGTAGCTACATATAATGCGATGGCCATTGAAAAGCCGAGTGCGTAAGGGTTTTTAATCATTTTCATTGTAGTGGCAAGTGAAGCGGGTTTTTCGGTTGTTTTTACAACTGGCGGATAATCTGCTCGCCATGCTAGAAGAGCAAGGATCAAACACATAACACCGGCAATAATGTAAAGGTATGTCCAGCTTACATTTTGAACGAGTAAAATACCTACCAGTGCAGGACCAACAATAGCACCTATTCCAAAAAAGCCTTCTACCTTGTTCATTGTTTTGGTGTGTTCTTCGTTACTGTGCGAGATATCACCCAATAATGCTAACGCACCCGTTTTAAATAAGCCGATTGCCAAACCAATACAGCAAAGGAGTACCAAGAAAAAATTAAAACTAGAACTCACTGCAAATAAAAAACAACTCGCAGAAAAAATGAGTAAGCCCAGCATGATGGTTTGCTTTCGGCCTAGGCTGTCGGCTAAAAAGCCTAAAAATAGTCCACTAAAAGCAATTAAAGCCATTGGCGCATAATGAAAGGCACTAGCTTGGGTCATACTTAAGCCAAAGTCTTTTATGAGCTCAGGGATGATCATGCCGACCGCATCAGAGGTCATGGCAAACATAAAAAACATCATGTATGTGAGCCAGCGTATTTGTCGCAACGGATCGCTGGTTGCTTGTGTGTGTGATTTTGTCATTTTATTTAATCCTCGTTAAATGCAGGCTAATACGCGTTAAGTCAGTTAGTTACTTAGTGAAGTATTATTCATGCAACGATAGTTGTATGTAAAATTTTTAAAAATTACTTGTAAATTCTTACTCTCTAGTTAAAGATATATCTTAATCGATTAAGTTTCAACATGGTAATCACACAATGATGCAAAACAAAGTTCAATTGATCACATATGCTGATCGAATCACTGGTCAAGACATTAATGCACTCACTACACTTTTAAACAGTTCTTTAAAAGGCGTATTTGGCGGTGTGCATTTGTTGCCATTTTATAATCCAATTGACGGCAGTGATGCTGGCTTTGACCCTATCGACCATAGCGAAGTAGATTCAAGAATAGGTTCTTGGGAAGATATTAAAGCGCTAGGCAATAATCATGATTTAATGGCTGACTTAATTGTTAACCATGTATCGGCGCAGTCTTTTCAGTTTCAGGATGTGCTTGCAAAAGGTAAAGCCTCTGAGTTTTGGGATTTGTTTTTAACCAAAGAAGACGTATTTCCAAATGGCATGAGCGACGCAGAGCAAAAAGCAATTTATCGTCCTCGCCCTGGTAGTTGTTTTACACCAATGAAATGTGGTGATGGCGAAACCTACGATTTTTGGACTACGTTTACCGATAATCAAATTGATATTAATGTAAAGGTAGAGGCAGGCGTTGCGTATTTAAATAACGTACTTACCAAGTTCTCGGCTAACAATGTAAATATTATTCGCTTAGATGCAGCGGGGTACGCTATTAAGCAAGCGGGTACTAACTGTTTTATGCTAGATGAAACGTTTGGTTACTTAGATAACTTATCTAAGCAAGCAAATGAATTAGGTATGGAAACAATTGCTGAAATACACAGCCATTATCAAACTCAGGTTGAGGTGGCTAAGCGCGTAAACATGGTTTACGACTTTGCACTGCCACCGCTTATTTTACATAGCTTATTTAACAATGATGTTGATGCACTTTTGAAGTGGCTAAAAATATCACCACGTAACTGTTTAACTGTTCTTGATACACATGACGGTATTGGTATTATTGATGCAGGTCCAATGGGCGACAAACCAGGTTTATTAAACGCTGAGCAAATTGATAACCTTGTAGAAACTATGCATGCAAACAGCAATAATGAAAGTCGACAAGCAACAGGAGCTGCTGCAAGTAATGTTGACTTATATCAGGTTAATTGTACTTATTATAATGCGTTAGGCGCCAAAGATTTTGATTATTTATTGTCTCGTGCCATTCAGTTTTTTGCACCAGGTGTTCCACAAGTGTACTACGGAGGCCTATTTGCATGCGAAAACGATATGGATCTTTTAGCAAAAACAAACGTTGGCCGCGATATTAATCGCCCATATTTAAATGCAGATAAAATAAGTCAATCACTTGATAAGCCCGTGGTAAAAGGGTTAATTGAACTAATTAAACTTCGTAACGAGCACCCTGCGTTCTCTGGTGAGTTTTCAGCGCAAGGTGAGGGCAGTATGTGTTGTTTAATGTGGCAACTTGGTGAGCAATCAATTTCATTAAGTGTAGATTTTGAAGCAAGAACCGCTCTCATAACACAAGTAAATGGCGAAGAAGAAACATCGATAAGTTTAGATTCTTTATTGTAACGAATAGAGTTTTGCTTAACAAAAAGCCAAGCTAGATAGCTTGGCTTTTTTATTAGCTGCTGGCACCAATGTCGAGCTCGTAGCTGACTTCTTGTACTTTGTTTTCTTTAGAAATAAATAAGTTTGCAGCAATTACGCCTTTTTCTTCACTGTTTTGATGAATAGTACTTAACCGAGGCACAAACCGTGCTGCTTCATCAATCCCATCAAATCCTACAATACGCAGGTCTTTACCAATTTTTATACCTTGCTTGATTGCTTCTCGCATTGTGGCCAGTGCAATTAAATCACTCATACAGATAATAACGTTAGGGCGAGGTGAGGCTGATAAAACTTCTTTTGCAGCTATATTAGCAAACCGCTCACTGCTTTCAGGTATGTTCCAAATACGATCGTCAGCAACATTAATATTTGCCTCAATTAATGCGCGCTGATAGCCACGTAAACGCTGGTGAGAAATTGACTCTCCGGTTTTAAACTCGTGATGCTCATAAACGCGGCATAATACGTTTTCATCGAGAAGTCTTAGCCCTAGAATGGCGACTTTATCGTTTATATTGTGCAAAACATGCTTGGCAATTTCGTAGCTAGCTTGTTCGTTATTAATGTTAACCGACGCATTGCGATTAATGTCAAAATCTACAGTGACGACGTGTTTTGGTGTAGTTTTAAGTTGTTCTACTAATGCGTGGTTACGAGGACGACCGTAACAAATAAAACCATCTACAAAATCAACAACACTATTGAGGTTATTGTTACTGCCAGAGAACAACAAAACGTTAATATTGTTTTTTTCGAGTACTGAGGTAACGCCACGCATAAAGCTGCTGGCGACTGGGTCCGACACCATGTATTCCACGCTGTCGGGTAACACCAAAGCGACAATGTTAAAGGTACCGTTTCTTAACGATTGCGCCGCTTTATTTGGGCCAAAGTAACCAAGCTCTTTGCAGGCTTTGAGTATCGCTTCTCGGCGCTTTTCAGAAAGCTGATCTGGACGATTAAATGCATTAGATACCGTTGCATTAGACACACCTAGCTCTTTAGCAATACTTTTTAAGGTCCATCGAATTTGTTTACTCATTAATTACTCTTTGCCGAAAAACTACATTACATAAATTAACATATTGTGCTGTTTAACATAATAAAAAATTGGGTTTCTAACGTTAATCTTTTAGTTATTTGATAACCGTATTTAGATTTAACAAGCGATTAGTCATGTAATTAATTTACCCCTTCACAAAAAAGGTGTTTTAATAATATTTGGCGGCTTAAATGAGTGGAAAAATTAAATTATTATTACCCGATAATAATATTTAAAAGTTGCAAACTCTAATTATGCGGTGAAACTTAGATATATATTATGGTTTTAAGTTATAAACAACGTCAGTATGTTCTTGTAATTATAAGCTTGATTTTTAAACAAACTGTTGTAATCTAAATCAGGTACACCAAAATCATTACCATGGAGAGAACAATGAGAATATCTAAAGTTTTACCTTTAATTATAGCGTCGGCCTTATCAGCTAATTTTGCTTATGCAAACACAGACCAAGGGACAGATGTACTTCCTTTGTGTGAAACTGCTGAATGTACATCGGATTTCAAAAAGCTCAGAAATTTTGCCATTAACGGTAGTAGCGAAGCTGCTAGCTTACTTGCCATTGCTTATGCAAACGGTGAAGGCGTAAGCCAAGACGACGCATATGCCAGAAAGTTTATGTTAAGAGCTATTAAGTGGAAAGACCCTTTTGCTATCCATCAGGCTTCGCGTTGGTATAGAACAGGGCATATCTTTGATAAAGATATAGCAAGAGCTGATGAGTTATTAAACCGAGTTGTCGATAGAGGTTTCCCGCCTGCTTTGGTTGATAAGGCAAAACAATTGTTTGCTGAAAATAATAAAAATTCAGACAAATTAGCATTCGATCTACTAATTAAGGCAAAAGAGTCAACTTATTTGCCAGCTTATGAGCTGTTAGCTGTTTTTTATGAACATGGTATAGGTACTGAAGCTAGTTTGTATCAGTCAGCTAAAATGCATAAAACGCTGGCTATTCGTGGTCATGAAGGTGCGCAAGAAAAATTAGATAAATTAGTTGCAATAATTGAACAGCAAAATATAAACATTGACGGTTTAAAGGTAAGTCAAGACATTGAGCGTTTAGATCCTGTTTTACTGGACGTCCATTCAGAAATTAAAGATTTGATTGCCAAACTAAAGACTACGGATTATGACGGTAGAAGCACTGTTTCTAGAATACAAGGTCAGGCATGTTCAGATGCGGGCAATGGTTGTTATATACAATTTAATAGAAACTCTCCAGGCATGATACCTTATGTTGTTACAGGTACATCGTTTTAGAAATTGATAGGCCTTGACCGTTTGAAAAAGGAGAGCGTATGCTCTCCTTTTTTTGTATTCAAGTAATTTCACTTAATTTTATTTTGCAATCTGCTTTAGGTTATATTTGCTGCTTGCTAGTGTTGTATTTTTTAAGTTTTCGTAGTCATTTTCACAACTAGCTTTTTTACTACCCAGTTTATTTTCAAGGATGTTGATTGTTATGAAAGTTGTATCAATGCTTACGCTGTTTAGCCTTTGTTATGCGAGTGATGCGTTAGCGTGCTCTGCAAGTAGCGACCCTGAACACGTTGTGCAAGCGCAACTAGAGGCTTATAACGCGCGAAATATAGCGCTATTTGCAAGCTGTCACTCGGCTGACATAAAAATTAAAAATAGCCAAAAAGGCGCTCCTGACATTATTGGCCAAGAAAGCTTGATAAAAGCGTATCAGTTTTTAAAAACGGCGCCAAAATCTTTTAAAGTGATTCTTGAAAACAGAATTGTAAATGGTCCTGTGGTCGTTGATTATGAACGCTTAACCGGGCTTGGTAACGGTAGAGATGATATGTTTGCCGTTGCGGTGTACGAAGTGCGTAATGGCAAAATTGTTAACGTATGGTTCCCACCGACTAAATAAAAACGGTTTGATTCAAAACACCTTGAGTCGAAGCCTACATCAAGGTGCTTTAATGTTACCACTTAAGCATATTTTCTATAACCTTTAGCTTATCGTTATAGCTTTTAATGCCAGAGGCATGCAGTAACGCAACCGCACTAAACGAGACAAGCTTAACTAACTGCTTATGTTGGCATTTCATTAATTGCGTGAAAATATGGTACACCTTAGCTGGTTTAAACTGCTTGGGTCGTTTAATTTGCCATTGATCAATCCCTTCTTTTGGTAATAAACATGGAACATGACCTGGGTATGCTTGCCAAGGCGAATCTAATGCTTCGGGGAATGCATAGCGTAAAAAATCATGATAAAAGCGATGCTTTCTTACCTGCGCTGTGGGCTGCGACAAAACATGACGAAGTACTTTCCAAGAGTAAAAGGGCAGGCAAAAATCCATTTGATATTCATCCACTTTATCAAATGGGATGGCTAAATGGTGATGCTGATCGTTAAGTAACAAAAATAAATAGTAAGCTTTTTCAAGAGGGATATCTCCAAACTCTTTTAATGAAGTCACGATATTAGCCTTTAAAGTGGCTTGCATTTTATCAGCATTATGGATTATTGATTTGGGGATATAAGCAAATTGTTGCGATAAATAAGCATCAGCAAGGCGCTCAGGTTTTTGTGTTAATGCCGCTTCGTAAACTTCATCTGAGTAGTAGATAACACCCAGCCCAACACTGCCTCCATTGCCAGACCATGCTAAACGAGGACGCGTTACTGAAGAGTGGTTTGGATGTGTGCCATTTAACCAATGCTCACCTAGTCTGTCTTCAATTGTTTTTGCTTGCGTATCGTTGACTTGAATAACATCAAGCTCAATTTTTTGGCTTTTTGCGAACGCCGTGGCACAGTATAAGTCTTGCGTTTTATGCTGCGAAAAATTAAGCGCCGTGATGTTTACATTTTGCCTTTTTAGTAAGCACGCAATTAACCTTGAGTCTAATCCACCCGATAGCGTAGTGAGAACGTGCTGATCGTTATTAATATATTTATTTACATTGTTAGATAGGTCTTGTTTTAAGCTATGCAGTGTTTTTTCGTAATTGTCCTTATTTTTAGTGAGGCTGCACCAGTCAAAATACTGTGTTTTAGTAATGCCGCTAGATGATGCCTCTAAGCGAGTTCCAGGGCGAATACATGAGATTTCGTTGTAATGGGTGTGTTCGAATAGGTAATATCCAAGTGTTGCATATTCCATCATACCTTCGTGATTACAGCTAAGTGGTAAGCCTAAGTTTTTGAGTAAGCTATATTGGGTGCTGAAAATAAAAGCACCTTCATAAAACATATAATAAAAAGGACGGATCCCAAGTGCGTCGGTGGCTAAATTTAATACATTAGTGACCTTGTTATATCGCGCCATACAAAATACACCTTCGCACTCTTTAAGCTTGGCATTGGTGTAATGTGTGTTTAGGGTGCTTAAATCACTATTTCGATTAGCGCTTAAAAGTGGGTGGCCAACCAGCGTCGCAATATGCGAATCTGTTTGCAAAAAGGCATGCGGGCCAAAGGTTTTATAATCTAAACTAGCCAAGTAAACCGCATCTTCTTGCACTTCGTTTATTGCGCCACTGTTTACTTTAGCATCTTCAGCTTTAAATTTATTTATAATAAAATCATGATGTTGAGTTAGCCCAGATGCACAATAAATTCCAAAAAATTTCGCCATAACCCGTACCTGTAAGTCGTTTTGTTATTAATTAGGTATCAAGGTTTGTACCAAGATTAATTAATACTTTGCTAGAGAGTCGCGGTACTAACTGAATTTACCTTTTTAGGTACAGTTTAGTTGCCTTAAAACATAAAACTGTATAACTTCGTAAGGTGAAAAAGTTTTATAAAAGTAAATTTATGAATTAGCAGGAAAGCCGAATGAACAATAAAATACTTAAATCATCTACTGCTACGTACCAAAATGGTGTGGCAAAAGCCGATGGTAAATTTTATGTAACGCAAGGTGAGGTTCGTTTTGAGCCATACAATGAACGTGCTGGTTTAGGACCTTATACTTTAACACGTAGCGCAATCGTAAAAATTGAAAAGTCAGTAGGTACAGGTGCTGGCATATTAGCACTTACAAGCGATGCAATAACAATCACCTTAGAAAATGAAGATACTTATGATTTTATTATAGCAAACCCTGATGAATGGATTCGTTTACTCAAGCATTAATCAATCACTAAAGCTGGCATTAAGTCATAATTATTTTAAGTGTGTGTTAAGTTAAATGGCATCAATAGTTTCCAGCTTTAACTATTAAAAAACAACAAAAGGATTTGAATGATGGTTAAAATATCTATGCTAAAACTTTCTACTAGCTGCTTAATTATATCCTTTATGGGCTTTGCAAATAGCGCAGTATCCCCGAAAACGGATAAGCAATGGCAAACAGTGACAGAAAACGATATTCGCGCTGCTTATAGCATTACCGCAAAAAATCACCCCGGTATGTTTGATGTTAATAACATTTCTTTTCCTGATTTATTAAAACAAGCCAAAGCAGAGGCGCTTGCTCTGTCTAAGCAAATGAGTGGGCCGCAAGCGCATGCAGCGGCAATTGCACGTTTTAGCACGGTGTTACAAGATGGTCATGCTGGTGCGTTTTCAAGCATCGACAGGCCTGCGCGACGCTGGCCCGGTTTTAGTGCTTTATGGCGAGGTGATGCCCTAAAAGTGTATTACAGTGATATTAGCACTATTAAAAAAGGGGATATTGTAAGCCAATGTGATGGGCAAAGTACTGAAGCTTTGATGCGCAAAAGAGTGTTTAAATTTCATGGGCAAGTTGCTCAACCGGGGCATTGGTGGCAGCAAGGTTGGCGGTTACTAACGGATGTAGGAAATCCATTTTTAGTCCCCCTAAAAGAATGCGAGTTTGTTAAACCCAATGGCAATACCTATAAACAGGTTTTAAATTGGTCTGTAAGGCCTAAGTCAGTTAGTAAGCATTTAAAAAATGCCTACAATGGTGATGAGCTCCCGATTGATTTAACCTGGCCTGAAAAAAACATTGCGTGGATTGCTATGCCTAGCTTTTCAGTAAATTATAAACAAGCAGCTGACTACAAAAAAGTGTTCGAAAAAATACAACAGCAACGGAGCAAGCTACTTGCTGCAAAAGCCGTGGTGTTAGATTTGCGTCATAACCAAGGTGGTTCATCTTATTGGAGCTCACAAATAGCCAAAGAATTATGGGGCAAAAAAGTAGTAGAACAAAAAACGGCTGGTACTACTCAAAACGAACAAGTGTGGTGGAGAGCTTCAAAAGATAATACTGACTATATGGTGTCTTTATTAGAGGTTGTAAAAGATCAGCCTGAACTACTAAAAATTGTTAAAACTGCAGCTGCGGGTATGGCTTTATCACTTAAAAGTGGTGATCCATTTTATGTAGAACGAGAGACTAATACGCTAAATAACGTACCAAACGAGCCGTTAGTGAGTGACTTTAAAACTAAGGTGTTTGTTATAGTGCCGCCGCAATGCGCTAGTGCTTGTTTAGATGCGCTTGATAAGTTTAAGCTTTTTGAAAATACCACGTTGTTTGGTGCACCAAGTAGCGCAGACTCGCTGTATATGGAGGTACGTTTAGCCGATTTACCTTCAGGCTTAGGTAAAGTTGTAGTGCCAAATAAAGTATATGTAAATAGAGCGCGAGGGGCAGGGGACTTTTACAAGCCAGATATTGCGTATAACGGCGTTGATTGGACAACGAATATACTATTAGATCAGATTAAGCGCATCCCATAGCTTAAAAATAAAAAAACCGCTCTTAGAGCGGTTTTTATTTGGTATTTATTTAAGTTTAGTTACCCATTGAGTATCTAAAACCAAATGCATAACGCGGTCCGTATTGTGCAGCGCTTAAGAACTGACTTTCAAAACGGCTGAACGAACGCTCTGTTTCGTTTGTTAAATTAACCCCTTCAAAAAACACGGTAGTGCTTTCGTTAACTTCGTAGTTAACGCTAATATCCCACTGTAAGTATTCTTCAGCATATTGTGGAGGAGCGGTAGCACCTGAGTCCGGTAGACCTTGCGCAATTAAGTATTCATCACGCCATGCACCAGTAATTTTAACTGATAAGCCATCTTTTTCGTAAAAACCTTGTAGGTTTGCAGAGTCACTCAGACCCGCTAACACAGCTTGAGATGCGAGGTAATAGTTGTCGTACTCTACGTCACCATCAACAATAGTGGCATTAAAACCAGCACCAAAACCCGACTCGCCAAATAAATGCTGTATCGCAAACTCAACACCATTTACTTTACGAGATCCTACGTTTTCTGGTGAGTTGATTGTCCACTCAATTAACGGATCAGTTGCTGGGTCAGGAAGTACGCGGTTGTTTTCGCCAATTCCTACACCATTTGCAACAATCTCATTATAGATAGCAGCGTCAGTTGCCTGATCGCCACGCCCTTCAATTGCGGCGACCGCGTTATTCCAGCGCTGACCTAAATAAACATCATGCAGGCCTTCAAACGTAGTAGTTACTTGTGTGTTATCAATCCAATTATCTACATCTTTCCAAAACATGCCTACTGCAGCGTAGCTACCTTCATTGTAGTAATATTCAAGGCTAAGATCGAAGTTGGTTGATTTAAACGGTTGTAGGTTTGGGTTACCACGACTACCGCTTCTTGAATTTAATTTAGGTGACGGTGTTAAGCTTAAGTTGCCAAGCATGTCGCCAAGAGTAGGGCGTGTGATTGTTTGACCCCATGATACGCGTGTCACTAAGTTATCAGAAAGGTCAACTTTCACATCTATCATAGGTAGAAGAAGATCGTAATTACCTTTGTAATCAACCTCAACTAATTCACCACCACTAGCAAATTCTGTTAACCATTCAGAACCACCAGCCCAATATACCTGCTGAGCAACACGGCTTTTAGCTGGGCTAACAATGTCAGTTTCTTCGTAGCGAAGTCCTAAATTTACAAAAACATCGTAGTCGCTAACGTTAAATACCCAATTTGTAGATAGGTAAACACTGATTGTTTCTTCTTCTACTTTATTAGTTGGGAAGCCATCAAAAGTACCTATTTGGTAAACATCACTGCCTATTACGTCTTCAGTTAAAAAAGCGCTTTGGCGAGCAAATGCTTCATCAAGATCATAAGTATAAGCATAGCCTGGCGCTACACCGTTAGGACCAAACGAAAATTCGTCAAGGAACCCACTTAAATCTACACGCTCGAACATACTGTCTGGGAATATCTCGGCAAATGTACCATTGTTAAAGCCTGGAGCATTCGCATTATTAGAGCCACCCCAACCACTAAGTGTTTGCTTAGTGTATGCTGCACCAAATTTAACGGTTTCTAAACCAATATCAGTGTAAGTAAATAATTTACCGTCTAGTTGTACTTGAGATACTTCAGATTCACCGGGTGTTCTGGTAAATATACTAAAGTTAGAACCAATTTGGTTTGGATCAACTTCTTGTGTGCCGTTATTCCAATTTACATTAAAACCAGGTACGTCACCCTCACGGAAAAAGTATTCTTTAGTTGAAATGTCTGCCGAGCCTAAAATGATACGTGCATTAGCACCTAAACCAGGATCTTTACCATTATCGGTTGTTGTTTTAGATGTGTGGGCATCAAAGTTAAAGCTCAGATTTTCGGTTGCTAACCATTCAACGTTAATACCTGTCGCTTTTGAGTCAACTTCTGATGTTTCACGAAATGCAGTAAATGATGCATCGTCACCTGCAGAGTTGTAATAAACTGCTGTACCGTTTTCATCAAGCTCATAAGCATTGGCATTACCACCGAACGAGCCGTTCCAGATCCCCCAAGACAATGAGTTATTACCGGTTGTTGCTTGTGAAATTGTATGGTCAAGCGTAAATGTCAGGTTGTCTGTTGGTGCAAACTGAAATGTTGCTTGTGCATTTAAGCGTTCGCGCTGAATGTCATCTTTCGCAAAGCTAACTTCTTGCGGAAAGAAAGCGGCTGAAACAAATTCACCATTTTCCCCCGCGTTTGGGTCAAAGAATTGTTTAGCCGGGTTACCTTCAGCATCCATTGGGCGGTTATCAACAATATTAGCCGCATCAACCGAGAGGTTAGGGTTAACTAACCAAGATCGAACATTTGCTGCTTGTCGTTGAAAATCACGACGATGGTATGAAAAGTTAGCCGACACACCAAAACGCTCGTCATCAAAGGTATTACTGTAGATACCTGCAATTTCAGGTGTTACTTTATCGCCTTCTTCTACAGATGTATCGTGAATACCTTTAGCCATGAAAGAAAAACGCTCACCTGGCTTTTGTAATGGTTTAGCGGTAACAATATTTACAGTTGCACCCAATCCACCCGTTGGTGAATCGGCGCGCGCAGTTTTCATTACTTCAAGCGAACTTACACCTTCTGATGATAAGTTTTCAAAGTTGAATGAGCGAGTAAAACCTGTGCCGGCCATTTGGCGACCATTTAGTGTTACCAAGTTAAACGATGGGCCAAAACCACGAACAGTAATTTGGCTACCTTCACCGTTTGAACGGCTGACAGACACACCAGTAATTCGCTGTAATGATTCTGCTAAGTTTGTATCTGGAAACTTACCCATTTCTTCAGCTGAAATGGCGTCAACTACACCAGAGGCATCTCGTTTTACATCCATTGAACGAATTAACGATCCGCGGATACCTTTTACTTCAATGACTTCTAGTTCAGGTTCAGCAGTATTTTCTTCTGCTGCATAGGCTAAATTGAATGTACTTGCAGCGATGATAAGTGACACAGAAGCTGCTAACTGGCTCTTTTTAAAAGTGAATGTGTTCATAATTGCTCTGCTTTTCTAAATTTATTACAGTTAGTGGGTGCCTATTTAAAGGCACCTACCATTCAATGGTTGTTCTACGGGTTTGCAATAATCACGTTATCGATACGATAAACCGCGCCTTCACCCGTACCCCATGCTGGGAAAACCATTAACACGTTGATATCACTGATATCTAAACCGGCGTCAAAAAGTGATTGTAATGTAAATGTGTATGTTTGCCATTGACCAATAACCGGCACTTGACCTTCAACACTTTCTGCAAGAGGGAGCTCCACAGCTGATGCTGCACCAGTTGACTCAATTTTAAATAACCATTGAGCATCCGTTGCGTTAGGTGGAGTCACCATTTTCATTTCAAATTGTACAACCCCATTTGCAAGGATAGACGAGGCATCAAAAGAAACACCTTCATCGGCTAAAAAGCCCATAACAGTTGGCGCTGAGCCAATTACAAACTCAGCAACGGTACCATGGTCGCTATCGTCTGTTTCTTCTGTTGGCGTTGAACCGCCACAACAGTCCCAGATGCTCCATTGCTCTGCAGCTGTATCTTGGAAGATTGTAATTTCACTTCCTGCTGTAGATGCTGCACTTGGGTCATAAATTTTAGCGTTATCTACACGATATACTGCACCTTCACCGGTGCCCCACGCTGGAAAAATCATAACAACATCAATTGCGCTAACATCCAGGCCTGCACCTGCCAGGTCAGCTAAGGTATAGGTGTAAGTTTTCCATTCACCGGCAACTGGTGCGTCACCTGCGTCTGTTAACGGAAGCTCTACTGCTGAGTCACCCTCATTTGATTCTATTTTCATTAACCAAGTTGAATCTGGGTTATTAGGATTTGACATTACTTTTAGTTCAAACTGAAGAACGCCATTTTCTAAAATGCTAGTCGCATCGAACGGTGTGCCGCTTCCACCCGCAGAAGTGCGTGTGTTAAAGCCCATTACTGTAGGCGCTTCACCAATGCTAAATTCTGCAGTCAAACCGTGTTCTTCGTCGTCTAATGCTTCAACTGGTGTTGAACCACCACAACAATCCCACATAGGCCAATCTAAACTTTGTCCGTTGTCGAATAAAACAACCTCAGGAGAAGCACCAACATCACCTTCAATTGCTACGTTAGTGATAAGGTACTCAGCGCCTTCGCCTGTTTGCCATGCTGGAAACACCATAAGTACATCAATTGCACTTAAATCTAAGCCTTTTTCTTGAAGTAATGACAATGGAAAAGTATATGTTTGCCATTGACCAGTTACAGGCGTTACGCCTTCATTGCTTTCACTTAATGGTACGTCGCCTGTATTTGGGCCACCATCACCTGCTTCTGCTTTTAGTATCCACGTAGTATCTGATGTTGGAGGCGTTACCACTTTCATATCAAACGTTAAACGGCCGTTTAAATCTAGTAATGGAGATGCATCAAATGGAGACGATGTCCCTGTGAAATCGTCTGCAAAGTGACCACCGCGTGTAGAGAAGCCAAGCACGGTGCCGTTGTTATCATTTATGTTAAATTTAACAACGTCACCTTTGTCTGCATCAGTGATAACTTCTGGTACAGTGCCGCCACAACAATCCCATGCAATCCAGTTGGCGTCTAGGCTACCGTTAAATATATCAAGGTTTCGGGCTACACCGTCGCTTGGTGGTGTAGGCACAGGTGCTGCACCTTCTACAAGTGCGTCTTCTAGGCTGTCGTAACCTGGACGAACTGTTTCACAGCCTTTGCCAGTGATTGGGTTTGATGCACATTCGTATACTCGAACGTAATCAATTTCAAAGCTTTGACCTTGTGCAAACGCGTCTGCATCAATACCTAAATTGTTAACGTTTTCAGGCCAATCTCCACCAACTGCGTGATTCAATATCAGGTAGAAATCTTTGTCGAAAGGGGCGTTATCCCAATGCGTTGTAAGTTCGCCGCTTCCTTGTTCAAAGTATTCAGCAAACCAGCCTTTATGTTTAAGGCCAACAGCTTCGTCTTTTGAATTGTAACGAACTTCTGAGCGACGTTGTGTAGCGTATAAATAGTCATCTACATACCAGCGGATCTCACCTTCTTGCCACTCTATAGCGTAAGTATGAAAATCATCAGCTGGGTTCATGTCTTCAGGTAATAAATAAGCTTTACCTGAACTAGAGTTATTTGGCCATTCACGACCGTAATGAAGAGTACCGTGCACGTATGATTCAACAGTGCCATCTTCAGCGGCTACTTTAAGATTTACAGCTTCTAAAATATCAATTTCACCAGAACGTGGCCATGTGCCGTATTCTTCATCAGTTGGCATCATCCAAAATGCAGGCCAGCTACCTTGACCAGATGGTAATTTTGCACGCATTTCAAAACGGCCATAAGTAAAATCTGCGTTGTAACGGGTATTTAGGCGGGCTGATGTGTAAGGTTTTGGTGCACCTTCTTCTGCGGGAAGAGCAACTATATTAAGCATGCCGTCTTTGATGAAGGCATTTTCTTCGCTGTCGGTATAACATTGCTTTTCGTTATTACCACCACCAGCACAATTTAATTCAAAGTTCCATTTGTTTGTATCAATGCTAGTGCCGTCAAATTCGTCATTCCATACCATGCGCCAATCTGAGACTGGCTCTGAAGAATTAACGACTTCTGTATTCGTGTTTGTTGTTGCAGCGTCACCACCACAGCCGGCCAAAGACGCTAATGAAATAGCTGCCAAAAGGCGTGTAATGCGTGTTGTTTCAATGTTCATAACTGAACCCCGTTCAACTGATAATTGTCAGAATATGTGTTTAAGTTTAGTTGATTTTATAGCTTTTATACTTTCTGTAAGCGCTTACATTTGTGTGTGCAATTGTAAGCGCTTACAAATAGTATTGTGCAGTTGTGATTTGGTCAACATATTTGTCTAAATTATTTACAATTAATTTACTGATTAACGCATTAACTGTAGTTCTAAAGTAATCAAACTGCGTAATTTTGTTTTAATATTTTATTTTTTAAGAGAATAGGTGTTACTTATTTTTAAATGGCATGATTAACAATGCCCAAAGTGACGCATTTTGTTTTTGGCTTGGGTATTCTTTTAAGCCTATATCTATTTCGTTATCAGCTTTTTGCGCTTCATTTTTGTAACTGCCAAACAGTTTGTCCCACCATATAACGCTAAATCCGTAGTTCGAATTGGTTTCGCTCACGCGTTGGCTATGGTGAATACGATGCAGTATTTGAGTCATTAAAATTAATCGAAGTGGTTTCTCTATTGCTTGCGGCAAGCGTATATTTGCATGATTAAATAGTGCTAAACCATTAAGTGCTATTTCAAATATTAATACTGCAATAGCGGGCACGCCTAAGGCGGTAACGGCAATCAATTTTATAAGTATGCTGAGTACAATTTCGATAGGGTGAAAACGCAAACCTGTGCTGGTATCTACATGGGCATCGGCGTGGTGTACACGGTGCAAGCGCCACAAAATAGGCACCTGATGAAAAAGCCGGTGCTGCCAATAAATAAGTATATCAAGCAGTAACATGCTTAAAATAATAGCAACAATACTTGGTGTGGCTATTTGATTAAATAAACCAATGCCGTACTCTTGGTTATAAAGTGCTACGGCGGTTAAGCCTATGGGCACACTTAAGCGGGCAATTAGTGATGAAGCAAACACCAGTCCAAAATTAGCAAACCATCGGGTGTTACTTTTTATAGGCGATTTACGTGCGGGCATTCGTGATTCTAGCAGCATCATAATAACCAAAATGCTAAAAAAGAACCCTAAACGCCACCAAATTTCATTACTCATTGGCTTGTGTAACCTCATCAGCTTCATGGAGTTTTAATGTGTTATAACCACCATGTATACGTGTAAAAATAGTAATAGCGCACGCAGTGGCAAAAATACTCGCCATTATGGCAAAGTGCTGCGGCCAAATACAAAAGGCAATAAACAGCGCTATGGTTTCTGTGCCTTCGGTTAAACCATTTAAATAGTAAAAGCTTTTGTATTTAAACTGAGGTTTTTCGAGCTTAAATTTTTCGGCGGCTATGGCAAAGGCTAAAAAGCTTGAGCCTGTGCCTATAAAAGTGGCCAGTAATACGCTACCTGCAATGGCGTTTTGCTCGGGGTTTGCCAAAATAAAGCCAAGCGGAATTGCCGCGTAAAATAAAAAGTCGAGGGTAATATCTAAAAAACCGCCAGCGATTGAACTTAAATTTGCATGGCGTGCCAATGCGCCATCTAGCCCATCTAAAATACGATTTAAAGCAATAGCTGTTAATGCTGCGTACCACATTTCAAACGCAATTAATGGCACAGCTAATAGCCCTATTAAAAAACCAACCACAGTGAGTTGGTCGGGCGTTATACCGCGCTTGTGCATTAACGCTACAACCGGAATTAACAGTGGCTTTATTACCGGGGTGATGTATTTGTCTAACATGCTTGGTGCCTTGTGCTTTTTGTGTGTGTATTTATTTGGCTAAATTTAAGGTGATCAGTTTGCCGTTTGCAGCCTCTGCATCGCTATGATCGTGGGTGACCATAATAGCGGGCAGTTTATGCTCGCGTATTTGGCTAAATACCAGTTCGCGGGTATCTACTCTTAATTGGGTATCGAGCTTGCTAAATGGCTCATCAAGCAAAATAGCTTTTGGCTCGCTCAATAGCATACGCAGTAAAGCAACGCGGGCTTGTTGCCCACCAGAAAGGTTGTCGGGGTGGCGACTAGCCATCCCTTTTAATCCCACTTGTTCAAGCGCGTGCTCTATTTTTTCAAGGCGCTGTTTTTTATTGCCTTTAGGCATAGCAAAAGCAATGTTACCGCTTACCGATAAATGCGAAAATAATAACGCATCTTGATAAAGCACACCTATGTGGCGTAAATGAGCAGGCAAGGTATTGATATTTTCACCGTTAAGCCACACTTCGCCACTTGCGTTAAAGCCGTTGGGTAATGTGCCGGTAAGCCAATTTAATAAACTTGATTTACCACTGCCTGATGGCCCCATAATAGTAAGTATTTCGCCGCCTTTTACCTGCTCGTTTAAGCTTAGTAATTGCTCGTGTTGACGATAGAGCTCACAATTTTTAATCTCTAAAGATGACTGCATTAAAAACCTTTTAATTTATGGGTTAGCGATGTGCGCTTTTAAAAAAGTACTTAGGTAAAACCCACGCCAGTATAAAGCCAATGAGTGGTAATGCCATCTGCATAATGGCATACACAGCACTGGTACGCCTACTTGCGCCATTAGCAAGGGTAACCGCTTCGGTTGTTATGGTTGCTATGCGCCCGCCACCGGCTAAAAGTGTAGGTAAATATTGGCCAAAGCTAATGGCTAAACCAAGTGCGGCTGCAATTAAAATAGGGGCAAATAACTGAGGTAATTTTACGTGTAAAAACACTTTGCAGGGGGTTGCGCCAAGGCTTGCTGCTACATGAGCAAAGCGAGGGTCTAATCGCCTATAACTGCTCGCAAGCGATAAAAACACATACGGTAGTACAAACAATAAATGGGTAAATACCACATTAAAAAACGCGGCCTGGTTATTTACTAGTTGTTGCAGCCACACTAGGCCAAATAAAAACGCAATACTTGGTACAAGCAGCGGTACATAAATAATTAAGCTGGTAAAGCGCGATAGGGGTTTTGCACTTAACTGCTCAGACTCTAAGCACAAAAGCGTAATAATAATGGCAAATAACGTAGTAACTAGCCCTATAGCAAGGGTATTAAAAAGCGGGCTTTGCATTTGCATTAGCGCACTTTTAAAGTGAAGTAACGTGAGCTGTTCGGGCAGTGCAGCCGGAAAACGCCAAAACCCGGCAACCGACCACATAATTAAGCCAATTAATGAAAGCAAAATAAAGCTAATGGCAAATACTGTTAATACGGTCGTTATTTTTTGCCAATAAACACCGCCATATTCTCGCTCGCCATTGGTGAGTAAATCACTAAATAATGCTTTTATAGTTTTTTCGCCGCCAAGCCAAAGAGCTAGTAAACCACCAGAAAGTACAAGCTGCAATAATGCCCCCGCAGAGGCTTTAATACGCAGGTTTAAATCTACATCGTTAAACCAATGCATAATGGCGACAGCTAAGGTGGGTGGTGTATTTGGCCCCAAAATAAGTGGCATTTCTACACTTGCGCTGGCATAAGCTAATACGGCTAAAATGGGTAGGCGCAGTAATGGATAAAGGCTTGGCAGAATCACTTTAAAAAAAGCAGTCATAGGGCAGTAGCCTAAATTAAGCGCTACTTTATGTTGTTGGCGCAGCTTTTTGCCAAGCTCAGGTTGGGCAAGCACACCTAGCGCCATTAACAGTAAAAAAGGCAGCTCTTTAAGGGTTAAGCCTAAAATTATACTAATGCCAAACGAATCATGCGGAAACATGCCGTTAGGCGCAAGTTCCCACCCACTAAACCAAGGCGATACTAAACGCGAGATCATACCCGAAGGAGCAATTAAAAAACCAACCGCTATAGCCGCTGCTGCGTGGGGTATTACCAGTATTGGGCTCAGTAAACGCTGAATACGGTTAAGCCAAGGACTATTAAAAAATGCCGCTAAAATCATTAACGTAATGATAAAGGCAAGTAAGGTACTTATTAATCCTGTGCCAACACTTAGCATAACCATGTGTGTAAGGCCGGGTGTTTGCATAAGCATAGTAAAGCCATGTAGGCCAAGTGTTGTATGTTCAAGTACCGGCGCATAGCCAAAAGCGGGTAATAGTACGCTAATTAGGCCACCTATTACCGGCAAAATTAATAATGCCAGTAAAAAGCGTGGGCTTAATTTAACTAATTTACTAAAGATATCGGCGCTTTTATGTGGTTTAAGCGTTGGGCTTGCTGCTAACTTATTTGATGCAACACTCATTGGCTAACCCCAAAGCGCGCTTGCCAACCTTGCATAATAGCGTTTACCCAGCTTGGGTGTGGCTCACTTAGCGTGCGTTTAATGCTATTTAAGGGTAATGCGCTTGGATGCGGTTCCACCGTTTTAAACAAGGCTTGCTGCTCTTGGCTCAATGTAGATTGAATCAATACACTTTTATCCCCCCAAACTGAAGGTTTTTGCTTATGTGCTTGCGCCTCCGGGCTTAATAAAAAATTAGCCACCAATTGCGCACTTTGTGCATGGCTTGCATTATAAGGAATAGCGACGAAGTGAGTGTTACTTAAACTGCCATCTTGCATTGCATAACTGCGAATACTTTTTGGTAAATCATAACGTTTAACGGCGGCGGGTACTTCGGGCGCTGAAAACGTAAATGCTATGCTTAGCTCTGTGTCGCCTACTAAGCGGCGCATTTGTGCACCACTTTGCATAAAATGGCTGCCATCGCGCCAAAGTGTTGGGTGCAGTTTATTTAAAAAGTTCCATAATGGGTTTAATACTTGGGCTGTGTTTTGTGTAGTAGCTGGCTGATTTAACTGCGCTTTAAGTGTGTCATCACTTTGTTGATGTAGCATAACAAGCGCGTATTTTAAAAAGCTCATTCCTAAAAAGTCAGGTGGCTTTGGGTAACTAAAGCGCCCTGGGTTTTGTGCGCTCCAGCTAAGTAATTGGTTTAGGGTTGTTGGTAGTGTGTTATTTGCAGTGCCGTCAATTGCTAAACTGTCGTAGTAAAAGGTGAGTGAAGCTTGGCCCCAAGGTGCTTCCATTCCGTTGGTGGGTATTCCAAAATCAAAATTAACAGCGGGGTTATTGCTAGGGTCGGTGTAGTTAAAATTTGGTAGCTTATTCGCCCATTGCTTAAGTAATAATGAGTGCTCGCTCATGGTGGCAAAGTTAGCACCGTTTATCCAAATTAAATCTACGCTGCCTTTGTCGTTATTGTTTGCTGATTTTTCGGCAAGCACTCGGCTTACTGCTTCGCTGGTATCACTTAACTTTACATGTACTAAGTTAATGTTGTAATTGGTTTTTACTTGCTGCGCAGCCCATTGAATATACGCATTTATTTGCGCATCGCCGCCCCATGCATAAAAATATACGCTTTGGTCTTTGCCTAAGCTTTCAACGTGCTGCCAGCGGCTTTGTAATTGTGTACTTGCTAGGCTTTTAAAACTAATAACAAGGCAAATGCAAAACGCGACAAAGCATAAGCTGTATCGCGATAATGTTTGCCAAAATTTATTGGCGAGCATTTAAATCCCAGTTGTAATCTAAAAACTTAATTTTCATGTCGTCATTTTCAAGCGCTTTTTGCTGAGCGGGTATCAGTTTAAGTTCGTCTGCGTATTGTGAGAAAAACTGTTGTAACGAATTAGCGCCTCTAAAACCTTGTTCAAAATCATCACCGTACCATTTAAATATTGAAGACACACTTAGCGTGTTATCGTGCGCCATATTACGTGTCATATCAGATAGAAAACGGTCAGTTTGATGGTGTAATTGTGATTCGAGTTTAGATTCTGTGTAGGCTTCTTCGCGCAATGCTGGGCAGCCAATACTGGCACAATTTACAGCAAAGTGAATACGAGGGTCGTTGTATTTACCACTTCCGCGTATTAAACCATGCTCAATATCATCAAGGCTACGAGTTTTACCAAGTAATGGCACAAACTCTTTGCTCCACGGCGAGTTAAAAAAGCTGCCTAAATCTTTAATCGATTTAAGACTTGGGTATTTAGTTAGTATAAGCTCAACAGTAAAGGCGTTATACGCATTGATTAAAAAAGCCAGCTGCTTATGTTTGCTCCATTCATCAAACTCATTTTGCGTAACCGCCGATAGCGAATCTAAATAGGTTTTAAGTTCGCCGTGCTTGGCTTTAATTGCTGAGTAATCAACCTCTGTGCTGTGGCCATGATTAATAGCTACAACATGATTGTTTAATAATACATTCCAGCTGTCGTGCATGTTTTGAGCGTTGCTTGCAAACGATGTTGCAAGCAAAGCAGACCCTAACAATAGCGCTTTAAAAAGTGTTTTAAACATTTTAGCCTCTGCGCCATGTGTGGTATTTTTCAAGCATGTTAAGTACTTTTTCAGGTGCGTGCGCACGTTTCCACTCGCCTGCTGCGTACTTGTTACCTTCAGCCCACGTAGGGTAACTGTGAATTGTGCCTAGTATTTTGTTAAGACCCAAACCGTGTTTCATTGCCAGTACAAACTCAGCAATTAAATCGCCAGCGTGCTCAGACACCACAGTAACACCAAGTATTTTGTCTTTGCCTTTAGGGGTAATTACTTTAATAAAGCCTTTGGTGGCGCTGTCGGTAATGGCGCGGTCTAGCTCTTCAAATTCAAAGCGAGTGATTTCATAGTCTATGCCTTTATCAATAGCGTCTTGCTCGTTTAAGCCAACACGTGCTACTTCTGGGTCAATAAATGTGGTCCATGGAATAACACGGTAATCGACTTTAAACTTTTTAAGGTTACCAAATAAGCCATTTACTGCTGCGTACCAGCCCTGGTGAGCGGCTACGTGCGTAAACTGATACGGTCCTACAATATCGCCAGCGGCAAAAATATTAGGGTATAGTGTTTCAAGGTATTCGTTAGTGACTACAGTACGGTTTGTTTCTATACCAAGCTCTTCAAGGCCGTAACCTTTAAGGCGAGCGCTTCGGCCCACAGCACATAGTAGCTCATCGTATTCAATATCGATTTCGGTATCGTTATGTTTTACCACAATGAATTTTTTACCATCGCGCGCTTCACAGCGCAGTGCCTGATGCGAGGTTAAAATGTTTACGCCGCTCTCAATAAGCGCTTCATGTGCAAATTTAGACACCTCTAAGTCTTCTTTGATCATAATACGTTCAGCCATTTCAATTTGCGTTACATTTGAGCCTAAGCGTGCAAAGCTTTGTGCAAGTTCGCACCCAATTGGACCACCGCCAAGTACAACAAGCTTTTTAGGGGCTTCTTCAAGCTCAGCAAATTTAGCCCATAATGTATCGCTTGTTACATAGCCTGTTTCTTCAATACCAGGTAATGGCGGTACAAATGGGCGTGCGCCAGTGGCAATAACAATAGTACGGGCGGTTAATGTTTGTGTGCCGCCATCGTTAAGCTTAATTTCTACCGTCCATGGGTCTAATAATTTACCGTAGCCTTTTACAACATCTACGCCTAGGTTTGTGTAGCGCTCAACGCTGTCGTGAGGTGCGATGTCGGCAATTACTTTATGTACACGTGCCATTACTTTTTTAAACGAAAACTGCGGTGTGGTGTTTTCAAGCCCGTAATGCTCGCCATGACGAATTTGTTCTGCCACTTTTGCACTTTTAATTATGGCCTTACTTGGCACGCAGCCATAGTTTAAACAGTCGCCACCCATTTCGCCGGCTTCAATTAAGGTTACTTTGGCTTTAACTGCCGCTGCAATGTAGCTTGTCACTAAGCCGCCAGCTCCCGCGCCAATAACAATCATGTTTCGATCGAACTTTTTAGGTTTAGTGTAATTTTTGTATACACGACGTTTTTTAAATACGTTTAGAATACTCTTCGCTATTAATGGGAATACACCTAACAGTGCAAATGAAAGGATAAGATCGAGGGATAAAATACCAGACAAGCTCTCAATTTGTGCAAGCTGAGTACCGGCATTTACAAATACAAACGTACCCGCCAACATACCTACCTGACTTACCCAGTAGAAGGTCCACGATTTAATAGCTGTAACACCCATTAGTAAATTAATTAAAAAGAACGGGAATACTGGCACCAAACGAAGTGTAAATAGGTAAAAGCCACCTTCTTTTTCAACGCCCGCATCAATAGCTGCTAAACGCTCAGGAAAACGTTGTTTTATAGAGTCGCGTAATAAATAACGCGACACTAAAAAGGCAAGTGTTGCCCCAATTGTAGATGCAAATGACGCAACCAATAAACCCTCAACTAATCCAAATAGCGCACCTGCTGCCAACGTTAAAATAGCCGCACCCGGTAAAGAGAGAGCTGTCACTACCACATAAAGTAAAAAGAAGCCGCCAATAACAAGTAGCGGCGACTGCGCCTTGTACTGGTCAAATTGGTCCATTGACCCTTTTAAGCCATCAAGTGTTAGTAACTGGTGTAAATTAAAATGAAAGAACGCGCCAATAGCAGCGGCTGCAATCACTATCAAAAATAATTTTTTTATCATGTTCTCTCTCTTAATTAGGGCCTATTGACCTTTCGTATTGCCCTAGGTAAACCCTTTGGGCTGCGCCTGTTTAGCACTCATTTTACTTTAAAGCCTATGTGAGATAATGACATCACATAGGCTTTGCCCTGCTTAAATACCTAGCAGGTTGATGTAAATTTAACCTAGAAAAGCTAAGTATTCATAAATCTTAAAATTTATGGGTCAGCGTTAGCTTGGCATTTATTGGCAATTCAGGGAATGCCAAGGTTGCGCCAAAGTAACCGCCTTCAAATACAGGGCGCCAGTTTTTTTGGTTTGTGATGTTATTCACATCTAAACGCAACTTGGTGCTAGGCGTAAATGCATAGCTAGTATTAATGTTTAGCGTGTATTGATCACGAATTTTAACTGTTTGTAAAAAATCTAATGGGTAACTCTTTGTATATAGACCCGAAAAGCCAGTTTGCCATTTCGAATTAATTGAATAATTTCCATTAAAACTGAATGACTGCTCAGGAATACCTTGTACTTGGCTGTTCGATGGTGCAAATGGTGTAAAGCTAGGTGCGCCAACGCCAGTACCTGCAATAATGTCTGGGCGTGAGTTGTCAAAGGCATCGGCCACTTGTGCTGAATCTTGACTACTTGCTGAATTATCGTATCGCGCATCAATATAGCTGTAACCTGCGCTTAACCAGTAAGGGTAAGCATCATAGAATACTTGGCTTTCAAAGCCGGTGGTACGAATACCTGTATTGCTGCCATCGCGATTACGTAAACTACGGCGCTGGCTAAATACCGCTCCATCAGCGTACCAGTCGCTATCGGTTGGAGCGTACTTTAAGCCAAACTCTATTAATGTGTTTTCGGTTGCAAAATTTTGTGCGCTAATAACGTTGCCGCCACCCAGTACATTACCGCCAGCCATACTATTTGATGTGGCTTCGTTATAACTGGCAGCACCGTAGCCGGTGAAATCAACATTTAGTTTGTAATTAAAACTCACTTGGCCTGATTGTAGCGTGTCGTTAATGCTATCGCTGGCTGCAGTTTGGCCTTGTGGTGCAATTGGGTCGCGCGCTTCTACATCGTAATAATCAACACGGTAACCTACACTGGTGTGAAATTTATCAGTCCAATCTGAGTCTTGTTGAATTGCAAATCCTGTTTGCCATGAACGTGAGTCAGTAGTGTCTGATAGGTTAAAGTCGCCGCTGCCATCGTTATTTATATCGTACTGCGCACCAGGTGATACGAACACACCAGGGCGAAGCTCAACTAAACGTGCTTTTTGTGCATCGGTTAAGGGAATGCGGCGGTTTGAAAGTGGACCAGTTAAATCAATTGGTAAATCGGCCTCGGTGGTAAATTGGCTGTAGCCAAGTACTTTGTTGTAGCGAACGTCGAAAGCAAAAATTGTTTGCTGGTCGCTATTCCATTGGTAGGTAAGCTCAGTGCGATTTTGCGCAGTGTCGGCACCGTCAATAATTTCAACAAAGCTATTTTGTGCTATTTCTTCACGTTGTAAATGTTGAAAGTAACTAATGTTTTTAATAGAAGCATTTGCGCTTAGCTCGCGTTTGTAAATACTGTGAATTAAATAGGTTGTAGCTTCGTTTTGGTTATCAGGGTCGGTAAGTACGGTGCTGCGATCAATGTTTACTAGCCCAGTAGGCGACACAATTGAACCCGCAGCTGGTACTGTACTGCCATTTGCTTGTGCGCCTTGGCCGGTAATATAAAGACCATGATCGATAAGTGCTTGAGTAGGGCGGTTAATACCGGCGTTGTCGGTAAATTCAACTTGGTATAGTTCAAAGTTAATATCCCAGCTACTTTTGTCATCTGGTAATATTCGTAATGCAGCAAATAAGCTGTCGCTTTTAGTGCCCGAATAATCATAGTAGCTACCATGATCAAGGTGCTCATAGCTTACTCTAAAGCCTACTTTGTCTTTGATTATTGGGGCTGTAAAGTCAATTTGCGCACTGTATTGATCCCAACGGCCTGCTGATAAGCTGGCTTTACCCTTACTTTCGTCAGTCGACGCTTGTTTAGAGTGTAAATTAACAAACCCACCATTACGCTGACTCGAACCGAATAAAACAGGTGGAGCGCCTTTAACAACATCTATCTGTTCTATAGAGTTGAACGATAAAGGAACACCAAAACCGTTGTTTCCTGCTTGACGACGTGTTCCATCTTGAAAAAGCTCACCCAATTGGCCACGAATAGTAGGTAAACTTGGCGCACCAAATCCACTTGCAGAATAGGTGTTTGGGCTTACTGCTAATACGTCTTGTAAAGTAGTAATGTTTAGTTGCTCTATTAACTCGCTTGAAATAGGCGTTACTGAGCGTGCTATGTCTTGCAATGCTAAATTATCGCCAAAAGGGCCGTCAATTGTTTCATTTTTAACAGAAAGTCCTTGAGACTTTATAACTTGGCCTGCCACTTCAATATGCTCAATCGAATCTTGTGCTTGCGTTTTTTCAGCTGCAAAGGCTACAAGGGGAGTGTTTAATATAGTGGCTAAGGATAGTGCTAAGTATGCGTGTTTCAAGCGTTGTCTCTCTAGTGTAATTAGTTACTGGCGATAAAGACCGAAAAGAATAAAAATATCTTTCAATCAAAGTTTAACTTTTTTAATTTTTAGAATGGATGTTTGTAAATTATGCTTATTATAGTCTTTAAACGTTAACTATTGTTGATTACCAATTCGCATTAAATCTTAATAGTCTGAAATTAATCATAGCTTATACGGTCTTGTTCAATTCTTGGTTTATTTATATATTTTTAAAGGAAATTTTATGACAGGTTCTTTAAGTAGCGATGTTCAAAGCCGTTTACAGTGGTCACTTTTGTCGCTTCGTTTAGGTGTTTTTATAGTAATGATAATGTGGACTCTCGATAAGTTTGTGAATCCGGGTCACAGTGCACGTATATTCGAACACTTTTATGGGATTAATGGCTCAACTGACGTTGTTGCTTATGTATTGGGCGCGCTTCAGCTTATTTTAATGTTGGCATTTTTAGCAGGGTTCAAAAAACGAATTACTTACGGTGTGGTTTTTATAATGCATGGTTTGTCTACGCTATCATCGTATAACCAATACATAGATGGATTTAATAACTTATTATTTTTTGCAGCGTGGCCAATGTGGGCAGCGTGTTTTGTTCTGTATTTATTACGTGATCAAGACATTAAATTCACAGTAAAGTAGAGCGCTAATACAAAAAATGGTTATAAGCTAATTAGCTTATAACCAAAAGTACACAGGGAGGTGTATGAATTTGTTACCTGCAATGGTATTAGTGCATTGCGTCGTTGTATTTGTCGCCCAAGCGCTCTTTTTGGCCTTCAGACAGCGCTTTACCCGCTAGCTGAAATACTTCATGTTCTTCTTCATCTAAATGATGATGCACTAAATGGTGTAATTTTTTAGCCTCGACCAACCATGCCGACGAGCTCATTTCGGTGTCTTCAAGTTGTTCAATTAATTCGTCTATTTCGTGGTGTTCGGCAACGCTGTGACGGGCTTTTTCTTGTGTTAAGTCTTCACAAATTAATGGATTATAAAAGTAACGTTCTTCAAATTTGGCGTGTTCTTCTAGCTGCGTTTTTAGCTCATCCATTAAGCTGTGACGTTTTTGTGTATCGCCTTTTGTTTGAATAAGCGCATCAACTAATTCGCGTTGTTTATCATGGTCATTACGTAGTGCTTCAAAAATATTCATAAATCATCCTAATCAATTACGTTGCTTGTAATGAGTGAAGCAAACGTAGTGCCATAGTGTAACTTTATGAAATTACTTGATTTTATATTTGGTGTGTTTGTTAGGCTGTTTTATCTATGTATTTTTTACAGACAAGAGGGTGAAATAATTTCTTACCTACTAAGCGTGTTGATATTTGCTAAGCCCTAATGCGTCTAGGGCTGCTCTACATTAACTTGATTGCGGCCATTTTGTTTGGCTTTATAAAGAAGCTCATCGGCATGGATGATGAGTTTTTCAAGTGAGCGATTAGAAGAGGTGCTAATTGCTGCGCCTGCGCTAAAAGTAATGGTTTCTGTGTTTTTTAAGTCTTCTATTTCACTACAATAATTAGTTAGAGCATTAGCAATAGAATCGAATGTTGCTTCAACACTTTTTTTATCTACTGTGTTTAAAACAAATAACCATTCTTCACCACCATAGCGGCCAAATTGGTCACCATCGTCGAGTATACTTTGTGCTGCACGCGCAAAGGCAACAAGCACTGCATCTCCTACATCATGGCCATAGGTATCGTTGATATGTTTAAATAAATCTAAATCAACAATAGCAATAGTTGCATTGCTTTGTTTAAGTGTATTAGCGGCTTTTTTCATTATACCGCGTCGATTAAAACTTTTAGTTAAATAGTCTGTTAGCGCCATACTGTAGTATTTTTTACGCTGAAGTACCTGTTTATAAATGAGTAATAACGACACAATAACTAAAATAAATGCAATTGTTGCGCTTAAACGCCAAATAATTTTTTGTTGATATTCTTCTTTAGCAAGTAGCTCATTTATGTTTTTGTCGTATTCTAATTGAAGTATTTTTTCTTCTTTTTCTTTCACTTCAAATTTTATTTGCAGTGTTTTAATGTTTGTTTCGCTGGTGGCTTCGTAATGCTTTTTCATAAATGTAAGCATTTGCTCCATAGCATCAAATGCATCGTCTGTTTTGTTCAGGTTTCGTTTTAATTGATATCGCTTTTGAAGAAATTCAGCTTTGTAGATGCTGCGGCTAAAGTCGTCTAACATCGAAAATACTTGATCATTCATTTTATCGGCTTTTTCAGGTAAGCCTTGTTTTGAATAGATATCTAACATTAAGATCATTGTTGCTAGTTTCATATCGCCTATTTCAGCTGCACGGGCAACTTTAAGGTTTTTATTTGCTAGGGTTAAAGCTTCTTCATAGTTTTCTTGTTTATACAAAATGTTAGCAATTGAATACTGTGCAAAAGAAAGTCCTTTTTGCATATCAACAGATTCAAAATAGGCGAGTGCTTTATCAAAATAAATAAGTGCTTCTTGTAGCTTGTTTATTTCAAGCAATACGTTACCTAAACTCCAATAGGCTTTTGCTGTATATAAGCCATCTTGTGTTTGCTGGTAAGCAACGAGTGCTTTTTTAGCGTAAATAATGCCTTTTTCTTTTTCATCTAAGTAATTGTAAGCGTCGGCTATTTTTCTATAGAAGTAACCTTGCGATGCAATATCATTTTTTTGAATTGCTAGCTCTAATCCGTCAAGTGCAACACTTAAGGTTTTTTTTAGGTCATCTGTTTCTGTATAATAAAACGCGAAGGCTTTTAATATGATAATTTTTTCGGCGGGTGTAGATTGCGCATAACGCGTTTCTAATTTTTTAAAAACATCGCTTGCTTGTTTGAGCTTTTTTTTCAAGCTCAGTAATTTTAGTTGTGACTCTAAAAATAGTAGTAAAATGTCGGGCTGTTTAGGCAGTTGTTGATTTGCTAAATACTCATTAAGGTGGGCACTTAGCTCATCATACTTTTCTTGTCTAAAAAGAAGCTCGGCATAAATGGCAGCGGATTCTAAATGCAGTGAGTTATTATACTTTAATTTACTCAGTTCATACGCTTGAGTAATTTGTTTTTTGTTTTGCAGGTAATCAAGCTTATCGGTTCTTATATTTTTAATAAGTACGCTTACGGCTTTTTGGTTTAACTCAATGGGGGGCGTATCCGCTGAGTTAGCAGTACTTTGAAAAGTGGCAAGTAAAAAAAAGATAACGACAACCTGCCTAATCACTGCCCTGAGGTAGCTCATTTGCGTTTGTATATTTATCATCATGTTAGTCCCTTACCAATTTAGTATACGTTACTTAATACTACGACAACGCTCAGTTATTTAACCTGTGTGCGAAAAATTACACCCAAAATGTGTAGCTAATAAAATACAAATAGATGTTTTCAAGGCGTTACTCATGTAATCACATTATCATAAAAGTTATTTTAAAAAATATCTACGTCCATAATCTTAGTATTAGCACGGTATGAAACGCGTAATTTAATGCTTAATTATTAAAAATCAGCGGCAACTTTAAACTCTAATCGTTCATGAGTAATCGGGTGTGTGAACGCCAAGTACTCAGCGTGCAGATGTAATCGGTCTGCTTTTTTACCATAGTGTGTATCACCAACAATAGGGGTATTTAAACCCAAAACATGTGCACAGTGCACTCGCAATTGGTGTGTGCGGCCTGTTTTAGGATATAGCTGCAAGCGTGTTGTGTTGTTTTTTCGCTCAAGCACTTGCCATGTTGTTAGTGAAGGCTTACCTTTTTCGTAACACACTTTTTGGCGCGGTTTATCATCAAAGTCTGGTGTAAGGGGTAACTCTATAGTCCCGCTTTCTTGCTCTATGTTGCCGTCGACTAAAGCAACGTAGCGTTTTTCTATTGTGCGCTCAATAAATTGTTTTTGAATGGCTTTATGTGCCCGTTTATTTAGGGCAATAATTAATAGCCCGGAAGTAGACATATCCAATCGGTGCACAATAAGTGGACCTGTAGCCTCTGGAAATTGTGTTTTCATACGCAAAAATACAGAATCGTCTATGGTAATGCCGGGTACCGATAAAAACTCTGCCGGTTTATTCACTATGACCAAATCATCATCTTGATAAACAACAGCAAGCTCTTTACCTTGTGCCGGGTTATTGAGAAGCGGGCTCGGTTCTACGTTTAAACCTTTTAACATGTGGCCCAAAATAGGTTGGCATTTACTAAAGCAAGAAGGGTAGTAGTTTTTATGTTGCCTAACCGCTGATTTTGGCGGCGCTCCCCACCAAAATTCACCCATAGCAATAGGCGTTAATTTATGTTTAAACGCATGCTGAAGTAACTTAGGCGCTGCGCAGTCACCTGCTCCCGATGCTGGCGTGTGCTCAGGTAATTTAGCAAAGATAGCATTAAGGTCTTCTGTTTCGCCCTCAATATTAAGAAATTGATACTGGGCAAATAGCATTTTTTGTAAGCTTTTAGAGAGTGTTTTACGGCGTTTTTTTAAATGCTCAAGCTCATCGTCTATTTTGCTATGCGCTTGTTCAAGCGTGACTAGCTGTGTTTGCCATTTTTGCTTTAATGCCTGAAGCTGTTTTTTTTCTTCAATACTTTGAGTTGCCAGCTTTTTTTTGAGTTGCTGAATTTTAGTCTTACTCGATTTTTTTTCAGCGTCGCTGCGTTGTTTTTTCCGCTTTTTTCTACTTTTTTGCATTAAAGCATGCTGCGCTTGCAGTTCTTTTTCAAAGCCTTCGTTGGCTGTTGCTAATAACTGGCTTATGCTTTTTAGCTGCTCACTGTGTTCAAGCGCGTTTATTTGCGCGTTTATGTCATTTATTATCTTACTTTTGGCTAAGTAGTTTTCATCGTTCAATTGCATACTTGAAATGGGGGGGACAAAGTCAATGCTGACTTTGTCTGCATCAACTTGCCCTGAGTAGGCTGCTAAAAAACCAAGTTCGTTTTGTTCATTTTTAACCACTAATACGCCAAACATTTTACCCGCGTTTTCAGCTTTTAAATATGGCAGTGTTTCGAGCTGTTGTTGCAATTGTTCGCTTGCTGCAATAGTTAATGGGTGTGGCTCGTAAAAAAAGGGGTAAGTAAACTGTTCCGGTAACGAAATAGTAGAGACAGGTCGAGCAAATGGAGTAAAACAAGGGCTGTTTGGCATAGCAGTCGAATTATGAAATTGAGACGAAGAATTGATTTAGATTTTACCACAGCATGAGCTTGGTGGGTGATATTGGTTATACAAATAATAAAAAAAGGCCAACAATAATGCTGGCCTTACTATTTTAACTTACCACATATTATTTATTGGCATCTTTTACAGCTACAAGCTTTGCTGCATGGTCTATTTCGTAATCAGGCATGTCTTTTTTACCTTCTATTAAATAGTTATCCATCCAACGCATTAAACGTAGACTGTAGTCATATTGTGCTGCCACTTTACGGTTACCATGGCCTTCACCTGGGTAATAAACAAGGCGAACATCTTTACCTTGTACTTTCATGTAGCGGTATAGCTCCATTGACTGTGCTGGATGAACACGCGGGTCGTCTTTACCGTGCATAATAAGTAATGGTGTTTCAGATTGGCCAGCCCAAAAAATAGGGCTGCGCTCTAAGTACCATTGCCATTTATCCCATGGGTATGAACGGGCATGTACCAAGTGCATTTCGTTAGAGATGTCAGTAGTACCAAACTTAGATAGCTGATTAGTTACACCCACAAACATAACGCTTGCTGCAAAATGCTCAGTTAGTTTTGTTGCACCCCAAGCAGAGGCATAGCCGCCGTATGAGCCACCCGTAATACCAACGCGTTTACTGTCAACTAAACCCATTTCTACTAAATGGTTTTTAAAGTCCACCAAGTCGTCAAACTCTTTACCCGCATAGTCGTTTTGCCCTAGTTTTGAGTAATCAACGCCTTTACCTGTAGAGCCGCGATAGTTTGGATAAAACACCGCGTAACCGCGTGCTGCACCCATTTGACCGGGGCGAGAGTAATTGGTGATCCAACCATCTTTGTCGTGACTTTCTGGGCCGCCATGTACTGACATAATAAGTGGGTAGCGTGTGCCTTTTTTGTAATCGAGCGGATAGACAAGTACGCCGTCTAACTCAACACCATCACGCGCTTTAAGCTTGATGGTTTCTTGTTTTGCAAAACGCTTATCGTTTAACCAGTTGTTAGAATCGGTTAAACGCTTTGCTTTTTTACTACGCACAATAAACACTTCGTTAGGATGTTTAGCGCTGTTACCACGAAGAGCTAATGTTTTATCTGAATCAGAAACACTAAGCTGCGTTGCAATGAATTGGCCTTCATCAACTAGCTTTTTGTACTTATTAGAGCCTGCTTTAATACTGGCAACAAAGCTTTGTGTACCTACATTGGCAATAAAGTTGAGTGTGCTGCGCTTATGCGACCATTCAAAATCAACTACGTGGCCCATAAAGTTAGGCAACCACTCAGTGATTTTTGCGGTTTCAGTGTCGGCAATAAATAAGCGTCCAGTAGCAGGATCATGCTGATCCTCTGCGCCCAAAATAGCCACATACTTACCATCACGCGATAGCTCTGCGTCGCCTAGTTTACCTTGTGTTTTAAACGATAAAGTTACTTTTTCGTTAGCAATATCATAAAGGTGCCACATTGATTTGGTATAGCGATCGTCAATAAGTGCAGTAGGTTGGGTTTTAACGAGTAGTTTTTCACTGTCTGCAGACCAATTTACATCACTTACGTAGCTATCTATGTTTATGGCTGTTGGCGACAATGGTTTGTCAGCTTTAGCTAAATCAACAATAAAGAGTTGTTTGTTTTTTAAACCTAGTTCGTATACTTCTGCTTTAAAACCAAGTTTTTTTAATTCTTTATCTGATTTGTCAGCAGCTGGCATGGCTAATAACGCAAGCTGTTTGTTATCAGGGCTTAGTTGATAGCTTGAAATAGAAGTCCCTTTTAACGACATAACAGCTTGTGCTTGTCCGCCATCAACTGGGATCTGGTATAGAGAAGTAAATTTGTCGTCTTTTAATTTCGCTAAAAAGTATATTGTTTTACTGTCGTTTGACCATTGAATGCTTTTTATATTAACCGAGCCGGTAATAAATGGGCGTTCAATACCCTCATCGTCTACAACGTAAAGTTCGCTGTAATTACTGCCATTTTCGTCAACGTAAAGCGTGCGTGGTAACGAACGTGTAAATGCAACGCTTTCGCCATCAGGGCTTACACTTGTTTGTATTACCGATTTTACTTTTGGTATATCTTCAACTGTTATTGCTGATTGCGCAAATGCAAGTGAGCTTGAAAGCCCGATTGCCAGCGCTAAGCTAGTTTTTAGCATTGTTATATCCTTTATTTTTAAAATCCAGATTAGTATAACAAGCTAAGGTCAATAAACTAAAAAATGCGATTAATGCTCAAAAGAGGGCGTTAAATGAGGGTGATAAAATAAATGATGAGTAGCGCGGAATGACCCCGCGCTGTCTTTTATAAACTTTTTTTAGGTGGCAGGGCCACGTTTGCAAATATAAGCCCTGCTACAAGCGACATAAATATTAAAAACGTTTGCTGGCCTATATGCTCGGCATATACAAAGTCTTGGCCTTCAATAAGCGAGTTTAAGCCAATATAAGTTTTACTGCCGGGTACCAGTACAATTAAGCCTTGCATGGCAACAATGGAAGCCGGCGCATTAGCAACACGGTTAAATAAGTTACTAAAAATACCAACCGATAACGCGCCTACAAAGGTACCCAACGTGTAGTCAAGGTACATGGCAGAACCAATACTGGTACCATAGGCTATAAAACCTGATGCAATAGACCAACCCGCATGTTTTAGCTTGGTTCTAAATATGACTATTAAGCTGCTACACAATAAAAATATAGCAAGCCAAGGCGTCCAGCTTGGCAAAGGCTCTGGTTGAACAAAGTCTGCTTGGCCAAATAGTGCAAAGCCAATGCCTATACCTATAAAACCACCAAAATACAGCTTAAACAGCAGCATAAATGAGTCCATAACGCGTGCTGTGCCCGACACTAAATGCCGCGCTGCAAGCTCTGCCAGTCCAAGTGCAAGCGCAAGGCCCGGTATAAATACAATAATGGCCGAAAGTACCACCAAGCGTATGTTTACTTCAGGGGTAATATAAACACTTACAGCGCATGCCAATATTGCTGAAACAATAGCAACAAGAGGCTCAAGCATGTGCGCTACACGTTTAGAGCGCATAGACCACAAAACAAATAAATACACTACAAGGGTGAGCAACGCCGACCAAATTACATCGGTCCAACTGGTTCCCATAAGCATTGCAAAAGCACCCCCCGAGGTTGCAAACGCAATGCCTGTGGTCAGTTTATTATATGGGTTTGGTGCATCAAAAATGATGTCGAGCTGTTGGTCTACTTCTTGAAGTGTAAGATCACCGTTGAGCATTTTATTTACTAGGTCGTCGGTGTCGGCAAGTGAGCCTAAGTCATGATCGCCAGGATCTACTCGTGCCACATGTGTGTATTCATCTTCATGGCCGTCGGTCCAAATAACAAAAGTAACTGAAGTAGGCGACATAACAAATGACGATTTAAGGTCTAGGTATGTGGCTACTTCCATTAGATGAGCTTCTAGGCGGTAAGCAGGCGTACCGTACTTGTGAAGCATTTTACCTAATTTAACGATAAATTTGCGTTTTTCTGTAAAGGTTGCAGTTTTCAAATCTTATTTAGGCCAGTGTGTAGAACCAATCCGCAATAATACTTAATCATTTTGCGGGGCTAAACGTGTCGCTACTTGCGTTAAAAAATTCTCATTTAGAACAACTAAACGACAAATTTTTTGCCTTGCTATCAACATGTTTTTCCACCCTCAAAATAGATCACTTAATTAAGCGAGTTGGTATAAAAATTAGCTAAGAGTATAGGCTAAAACGCCCATGTGTAATGGCCGCGATTTTAAAGACTAATTGGTGTGTGTCTAGTCATTTTTAATCTAATTTTTTATTTTTTTCTGCTATCCATTGCGCCATGTATTGTGTGCTGCGCATTGTATGATGTTTGAGCATTTGTCCGGTGAAGTTTTTTTCGCGATGCGCGCTTAAATCATTGCTTATTACATCTATTTTATTAATGAGCGCCGCGCTTAATTTTACTTTGTCGTAAACACTATTTAGTAGCGCATTACCAGCTTGTTGAGCGTGTTTAAAATCGGTTTGACTGTTGTAAAGCTCAACGGCTGCATTTGCAAAGTCTTCGGTATTATTAGCAACTTTACCTGGCCAAGGTAAATCGTTATGCATGCCCTCTATGCCAATGTGGGTGGTAACGCTGGGTGTTTGCATAATCATGGCTTCAAGTAATTTACCTTTTATGCCCGCACCAAAACGAAGCGGCGCTAAACACACTCGCGCGCTTTGCATAACGTCATAGGCGTTATCGGCCCAGCCTTTAATTAAAAATCCCGTTTTAGGGTTATTAAGTGCGGTGGCTTTAGGTGGCGGGTATGAGCCGTAAATGTGTAGTTCGGCTTTTGGAAGTTGCTTACGAATTAATGGCCATATTTTTTGTAAGTAAAGGACAGCATCCCAGTTTGGGGCGTGTCTAAAGTTACCTATAGTCATAAAGTGCTGACGTTCATCAAAGCTTTTTGTGGTTTTGGGCAATGCGCTTAAATCAACCATAAACGGTAAATGATGCAATAAACTTGGCTCTACCTTAAATACGCTATTGAGTAATTCCATTTCGTAGCTTGAAATAATTAAGCTTAGGTCACAGCGTAAAATGGCTGCAATTTCACGCTTTGCGATATCAGAATGTAAGTCACTGGTTGTAAATTCGCGCTCGCCTTTGTGGGCTTCATGGCGTGCGTTTCGTAAGCATTGTAAATCTTCGGTATCGAGAATTTTAATAGCATTAGGGCAATGCTTATCTACGCGCCAACCAAATTGTTCTTCCATCATAAAGCGGTCAAACATGACTATGTCAGGGCTGAACGCTTTAACGTATTCGTCAAAGCTTTCGCAGTTAAGGGCAATGCTTTGGCTCGTTATGCCAAAGTCATCAAGGTTTACCATATGATCTGTGCGTTGAGCAGGGGTGGCAAACTCTACTTGCCAGTTTTGTACTTTAAATGCATTTAATAACGACATCATGTGCGTGCCCGCAGCAGACGAATTGGGTTCTGGCCATACGTAGCCAATTACCAGCACTTTTTTCATTGGCTAGACTCTTTAATTTGTAAGTTCACATTTACCAGTGTTTTAACCGGTGGGGCTGTATTTTGTAGTAGTTCTTGAAGTACTAAAAGGCAACGCTTTGCAATGTCATGCGTGCTGATTGCAACACTTGTTAATGTATCGTCAAGTAAGGTGTTATTTTTTATTTGTTGGCAGCTCACCACTTTAATGCGTTGTTCAGCTCTTAAGGGCAATGTTTTTATGGCTGCTAGCACACCGTGGGCAATAATGTCATTTGCACATACAATGGCGTTAATCGCAGGGTTGTTTTTATAGGCCTGTGTAAAAGCGTTTTTGGCACTATGTGCGGTGTTTTCATCACATTCGATTGCGTTTAGTGGCAAAATACTGTGTTGTGCACATGCGGTATTAAAACCGTTTTGAAGTGTTAAGCAGCTACTTAATTGTAAATTGCTGCCTATAAACGCAATGTTTGTAACCCCTTGAGAAAGCAAGTGCATGCTAACTATGTGGCTTGCTTTTTTGTAGTCGGGTAACACACAAGGGGCGTTACTAAATGCAAGCTCTTGCATTAACGTAACAACGCTATGCTGAGTATGTAATGTGTCTAACCATTGGGTGCATGTATTCGGTACGGGGCAAATTATAAACCCGGCGGCGTTGTATTCTTTTAGTTTATTAATTGCCCGTGTTTGCTGCTCAACATTGTTATTACTGCTAACAATAACGGCCTGAAAACCCTCGCAATTTAATATTTGTTCAAGCTCGGTGGCCAATTGTGCCATAACAGGATTAGTTAAATCGTTTATCACTATAGCTATTAAATTAGAGCGCTTTGAGCGCATAGCGGCTGCATCGCGGTTATAAACATAACCTAACTCGTCAATTGCTTTTAATACCTGTTGTTTGCTTTTATCACTTACTTTTTTACTTTGGGTAAGCACCAAGGACACGGTTGACTTGGAAACACCAGCAAGGTCGGCAACATCAAATATTGTGACAGATTTAGCTTTATTACGCATAGTTGTGTTTGCCGCAGTGATAAATTAAAAACGCAGTAGTGTAGCTTAAACAGGGCTGTTAAGTCATCTTTTGCATTGGTTTAAGCCACCTTAATGCTTTATGAACAAAGCAAAACGTGTTTATATACACATAATTGTGTAAAAAATAACAAAAGGATAAAAACATGAACGCTTTTAGGCTGTTAGTTGCCTTTATTTGTTGTGTTGTATTACTGCCATTTAGTCATGCAGAGCAGGGCTACCAAACCCCATCTCCTGATTTGGCGGCAGTGGTAGATGCTAAATTGGCGCCCACAAGTTACTTATCAAGTGATGGTCAGTGGCTTGCGTTATTTGAACGCAGGCGTGTTGTATCGCTTGATGAGCTTGCAATTGAAGAGTTAAAACTTGCGGGTATTAAACTAAACCCGGCTAACTTTTCACGCACACGCGTTCGCGCAAATTTTAGTGCAGTAGAACTTAAGCATGTGCAAAGTGGTACCGTTATTAATATTAATAACTTACCTAATGGTATTATTCGTTCGCCCAAATGGTCTTCAAATAGCAAATACCTAGCGTTTATTGTTGAACAAACAAACGAAGCAAATTTGTGGCTTTATAGTGTTGAAAGCAAACAAGCAAAAATGCTTTCAAGTGCAGCGTTAAACTCGGTTTTAACGGCATCGCCATACCAATGGTTACCAGACAGCACGGCCATTATTGCAAACCTAGCTGTAAATGTGGGTAAACCACGACTTGAAAACAACAGTCAAAATGTGGTGCCAGTTATTCAGCAAAGCACTGGCGAAAAAGCCCCCGCACGCACGTATCAAAATTTATTAACGAGCCCGTTCGACGAAGCACAATTTAAGTTTTTTGGCCAAGGCCAGTTGGCTTACATTACCCTTGATGGCAAGGCCCAAGCTATTGGTAGCCCAGCGTTATTTAAATCGTTTTCGGTATCACCTGACTCAACCAATATTTTAGTGGCGGGAATTAACGAACCGTTTTCGTATCAAGTCCCTTACAGCCGTTTTGCAACAACATGGCAAATATGGGGTATGCGCGGTTTTGCATTAGCAGAGCTTGCTAAGCAACCACTTGCCGATAACATTCCACAAGGCTACGACAGCGTTCGTACAGGAAGACGTAATTTTGAATGGCGAGCAGATCAGGGTGCTGAAGTTATTTGGGCTGAAGCGCAAGATGGCGGCGACATGAAAACTGATGTACCGCACCACGATTACATTTACAGCTTACGTGCGCCATTTAAACGCGAGCCAAAGTTATTTGCAAAAGTAGAACGTCGTTATGCGGGTATGGAGTGGGCTAACAACGACATTGCTACGCTAAGCGATTGGCGCTTTAGCGACCGTCAATTACGTACGTATGTTATTCAACCACGTAATGCCGATAGTAACCGTGTGCTGTTTTCAGAGCGTAGTTATAACGATGCTTATAAAGATCCCGGTAATGCTATTTACGAGCGTAACGATTTAGGCGCTAATGTAATTAAAGTCGTTGGTGGGCGTTATATTTATCTGCGCGGCAATGGCGCGTCAGAGCAAGGTAATATTCCGTTTTTAGACAGGTACGATGTAAAAACAAATAGCAGCAAGCGTTTATGGCAATCAGAAGCGCCTTATTACGAGCGCGTACGAGCTCTACTTGATGACGAAGGCGAGCGCTTTATTACTATCCGTGAGTCTAAAACTGAGCAGCCTAACTTTTTTATTCGTGATTTAGATAACGATTCGCTCACCCAACTAACGCAATTTGAACACCCATACCCTGCATTTAAAGGCGTAACTAAAGAGCAAGTGCGTTATCAGCGCGACGACGGTGTTGAGCTGTCGGGCACGTTATATTTACCACCAGGGTATGACAAAACACAAGGTACTTTACCTGTGCTTATGTGGGCTTACCCGCTTGAATACAAAGACAAAGCTGTAGCATCTCAGGTTCGCGAGTCGCCTTACGAGTTTACGTATATTGGTTACTGGGGCCCAATGCCGTACCTTGCCAAAGGTATTGCCGTGTTTGACGACCCTAAAATGCCCATTGTTGGTATTGATGGCAGCGAGCCAAACGATAACTTTAGAACACAACTTGTAGCAAGCGCGCAAGCTGCGGTAGATGTGTTAGTTAATAAAGGGATTGCTGATAAAAATAAAATAGCCATAGCAGGGCATTCATACGGTGCATTTATGGTTGCTAACTTATTGGCGCATAGCGATTTATTTAAAACCGGTATTGCCCGCAGTGGTGCTTACAACCGTACGTTAACGCCGTTTGGTTTTCAGGGCGAAGAACGTGATTTTTGGCAAGCACAAAGTGTGTACGCTAATATGTCGCCGTTTTTTCACGCTGAAAAAATAAACGAACCCATGCTAATGATTCATGGTAAAGAGGACCCTAATTCGGGCACTTTCCCAATGCAAAGTGAGCGCATGTACGCAGCGCTTAAAGGCTTAGGTAAAGACGCTCGTTTAGTTATGCTTCCTTACGAAGCGCATGGTTACCGCGCACGTAAAAGCTTATTACACGTACTGTGGGAACAAGAGCAGTGGCTAGATAAATATTTGTTAAATGATACAGCAGAGCCAGTAGAAGTAATTACTGAACCAGTGGCAAGTACTGGGCAATAGTAATAAACATAAGTAAGCAACAACGCGGCTACTTATAGCCGCGTTTTTGTTATTAATACGAGAGTAAATAAATGATTGATGTAGCAGCGCTTGCGGTTTTTATTCCTACCTTCTTTTTTGTGTCTATCACTCCAGGTATGTGTATGACGCTTGCCATGACACTTGGCATGAGCATCGGTGTGCGCCGTACCCTGTGGATGATGATAGGTGAGCTATTGGGAGTTGCGAGTGTAGCTATTGCGGCGGTACTTGGGGTTGCAAGTGTAATGCTAAATTACCCAGAGGCCTTTGCTATTTTAAAATGGGTAGGCGGTGCATACTTAATTTATATAGGCATAAATATGTGGCGTGCTAAAGGTAAAATGTCGGTTAATACACATAGCCCAAGTGATGTAAGTAGGCAGTCGCTTTTTACTCAAGGATTTATTACAGCTGTTGCTAACCCAAAAGGGTGGGCGTTTATGATCTCGTTACTCCCGCCGTTTATTAATGTTGACCAGGCCGTTGCGCCACAATTATTGATTTTACTTAGCGTAATTATGATAACCGAATTTGTTAGTATGTTAGCTTACGCAACAGGCGGTAAAAGCCTGCGCTTGTTTTTAGCACGAGGTGATAATATTAAATGGATGAACCGTATAGCAGGCAGTTTAATGATGCTTGTAGGCGCTTGGTTAGCCTTAGATTAATAATAAAGAGCACTTGGCTCTTTATTATTTTGCGCATAACGACTATAAGTTTTTAATTAGAACCTGCGTGATTTAACTGCGCTTTTAAAAATGGCGCCGTTTTACTTTTTTGTGACTCAGCGACCTTTTCAGGTTTACCTTGTGCAACTATTATCCCGCCTTCATCGCCAGCTCCTGGGCCAATATCAATAACCCAATCACTGTTACTGGCTATTTGCATATCGTGCTCAACCATAATGACGGTGTTGCCCGCATCAACTAAGCCATTTAACTGCGCCATTAGCATGGCTACATCTTTAGGGTGCAGGCCTGTGGTTGGTTCATCTAAAATATAAAGCGTATCGCCGCGCTGAGTACGCTGTAGTTCAGTGGCAAGTTTAATGCGCTGGGCTTCACCGCCCGAAAGCTCAGTAGCAGGTTGGCCTAAACGTAAATAGCCAAGGCCCACTTGTAGCAGCGCATTTAGCGCACGTAAAATAGCGGGTTCATCGGCAAAAAATGTATGCGCAGACTCCACCGTTAAATTAAGTACATCGGCAATGGTTTTATCTTTATAGGTAATGTCGAGTGTTTTTTGGTTATAGCGCTTGGCGTTACACACAGGGCAAGGCGAATACACGCTAGGTAAAAATAACAGCTCCACGCTTACAAAGCCTACGCCTTCGCAATTTTCACAGCGACCTTTTTTGACATTAAACGAAAAACGACCGGCATCGTACTTACGTGCTTTTGCCTCTTTGGTATTGGCAAACAGTTTACGTACGTGATCGAACAAACCAGTGTAAGTTGCAAGATTTGAGCGAGGTGTGCGGCCAATGGCTTTTTGATCAACCGTTATTAGGCGCTTTATGTGCTCAATGCCCCCAGTTATTTGCCCGCCGGTTGTTATATCAAGCTCTTGCTCGAGTAGCTCGGCTTCATCGGTAGGTATTTGTGGCTGCGATTTTTGCCCTAGTGCATCGTAAACCAATTCAACAAGCGCTTGGCTTACTAAGCTTGATTTACCTGAGCCAGATACCCCTGTAACACTTGTAATAACCCCGAGCGGTAATTCTACATTAAGCTTTTGTAAGTTATTACGCTCAACATTTTTAAGCGTAAGCCATGCTTTTACTGGGCGTTGCTTATTTTGTATTTGAGCTTGCTGAGGTTCGTTATTTTTAAATAAATACTGGCTCGTGTGTGAGCTGCTAATTTGCTTTAAGCCCTGAACGGGGCCGCTATAAACAATATTACCGCCACGGGAGCCCGCATTAGGCCCTACATCAACCACCCAATCGGCATGGCGAATAACACTTACGTCGTGCTCAACCACAAACACTGAGTTACCAGCGGCTATTAGCTCATCTAGTGCGGCTAATAAGGCTTGAGTATCGGCAGGGTGTAAACCTGCAGAAGGCTCATCTAACACATACACAACACCAAATAATTTTGAGCGAATTTGCGTTGCAAGCCTCAAGCGTTGTAATTCACCAGGCGATAACGATGGGGTGGTGCGTTCAAGCGATAAATACCCTAAACCAAGTTTGGTGAGTGCTTCAACGCGTTTAAGGATGTCGACTGCTATACGCTTTGCGACTATGGCTTTTTCGGGATTTGCAGCGTTACTTTTAGCGGAGTTATTAGCGGCAAACCTTAATTTATTTGCCAGCTCATTGAGTGTTAATTGCGAAATTTCGCCTATATCAAGGCCCGCTACTTTAACCGATAAAGACTCTTTTTTAAGCTTTTTACCTTCGCACTGCGGGCACTGTGATATTTGCATATACTGCGATACGCGCTTTTTAGTACGTGGGCTTTGAGTGCTCGCAAACGATTGTAAAACAAAGCGTTTAGCACTTATAAATGTACCCATGTAGCTAGGGCTTTCTTCATTCTTAATTGCCGCTTGTGTTTGCTCAAGTGTGTACTCAGGAAACACGGGCACTGTGGGTGTTTCGTCGGTAAATAAAATCCAATCACGGGCTTTTTTAGGCAGAGTACTCCAAGGTTTATCAATATCGTAACCTAACGAGGTCAGTATTCGGCTTAAGTTTTTACCTTGCCAAGCCGGCGGCCATGCTGCAATAGCGCGCTCTTTAATTGATTTAGTGGGATCGGGTACTAGCAGCTCTTCGGTTACGTTAAATACACGGCCAATACCGTGGCACTCTGGGCAGGCGCCTTGTGGCGTATTGGGCGAAAACGCATCGGCGTACAGTATACCTTGTCCTTTGGGGTATTCGCCTGCGCGTGAGTAAAGCATTCGCAGCGCGTTAGAAATAGTGGTTACACTGCCCACCGATGAGCGTACAGAGGGTGCACCACGCTGTTGTTGCATTGCTATTGCTGGTGGCAGTCCTTCAATAGAATCTACATCAGGTTCGTCTACCTGATCGATTAATCTGCGTGCATAAGGGGATACCGAATCAAGATAACGATGCTGCGATTCGGCAAATAATGTTCCAAAGGCGAGCGATGATTTACCCGAGCCCGATATACCGGTAAAAACAACAAGTGAATTACGGGGCAAGTTTACATCCACATTTTTTAAGTTATGAACCCGTGCGCCTTTTACCTGAATGCTGTGCTCTGGGTTTAATAAAGCCGATTGCGAATTTTCAATCGTGTCTGAACTGTTAAATGTGGTTGCCATGTAATTTACTCCGTTTAATTGCCATATTTGCTACGTGAAATTAAAACTTAGCTTACACAAGCTTCACTGAATGAGTGCTTAGTGATTTATTACTGCATTTTGCTATCTATGTTTACATAATAGGTAAATGCTGAGAGTATGTTTAACCATGTAGACTATACAAACGTCAATGAGAGCTCTCAAAGGAGGTTATAAATATGTTTAAAGTATGGATTTTAATGTTGGTTATGCTTTCGTTTTCGGCATTGGCAAATAGTGAAAAAGTAATAAACGTAGACAGAGCAATACCCAATAGCTTGCATTTAGCATTTCCAAACGATGCTAATATCACACCAAAAAAAGGCGACTTTGAGGTGTTAAATTACATATTAATGAGCAATAACGAAGGCGAACGTTGGGCTGTTATAACATTAACTAATGTATCATCGGGAAATAGAGAGCTTAACGAAGATCACTTACTCGCTTTATTTGCAGATGGTACGCGATTAGCTCCATTGGCGTTTACACTCAGTTTTAAAGGTAACGAAACGCAGTCAGTTACCGTTTCGTTTGCGGAACATAAGTTTCCTATTTTAAGTGTGTATTCAAGCAATGATCAGTAACACATTTTTAGATAAGTTAAATGTGTAGTAATTGTTTTAGTTTATCGGCACCGGCTCTGCTGGTGCTAAGCTCTGATTTTATATCGTCGTTTACAATCACCATCAATTTGCCGTTAAACCAGCGCTGTATTTCTTTTATGTGGTCAACGTTAACCAAATAACTTCGATGAATTCGTACAAAGTTTTTTGTTACTAAGGCATGTTCAAGCTGATCGAGTGTATCGCTTAAATGATGAAATGTGTCGCCATTCCACGCCAAACTATTACCTTGCTCTGATTTAATAAATTTAATGTCACCCGGGGAGAGTAAAAATATACGCTCACCGTTTTTACTAATTAGCTTATTTAATGTGTTTTCGGTTAATGCAAAGGTTTGCTCGTGTTCTGGGCTGTTAACTTGGCAGTGGGCACGCTGTTGCTCAAGTAGCTGCTGCGCTTTAGCGAGTGCTTTTTTTAATCGAGCAATAGGAAAAGGTTTAAGTAAGTAATCTGTTGAGGCGTTCTCGAATGCTTCAATCGCAAATTGGTCATACGCGGTTGTGTAAATAATAATGGGCTGGTAGTTAAGTAAATCAATAAGCTCTAAACCATTAATTTCAGGCATTTGTATATCAAGTAATACCACATCAGGAGTTAGCTCATTTATTAAGGTAATGGCCTCTTTGCCATTTGTGGCCATACCCACTACATCAACATGCTCCATTAAACTTAATTGATGGCTTAATTTTTCGCGAGCGGGAAGCTCATCATCGGCAAATAATACGCGCATTTTAGATACTGTATTTGGCTGGTTTTTACTGTTCATAGTGTAAGCTCCAACGTAACCACTGCACCATTATTGTTGCTGAGTAATACCTTACTTTTGCCAAGTTGTTTAACGCGTTTTAGTATGTTTTTCATCCCTATACCACTGCCATGCCCGTGTTTTATAATATCGCTCGAAAACCCTTTACCATTATCGCTAATTTGTATTTTAACGCCTTTAGGCAGCTCACTGAGTGTTATATTAAGTATTAACGACGTTTGTTTGGCGTTATGTTTAATGGCATTTTCAATTATGGGCTGAATAAGTAGCGGTGGTAGCGATATATTTTTAAGCGTATTAGGAATGTGGTAATTAACCTGAAGTTTATCGCCAAAGCGTGCTTTTTCAATATTTAGGTACTTTTCTATTATTGTAAGCTCTTGCTGTAAAGGTATTTGCTGTTGCTCGGCAGTATCAAGCGAGTACCTTAAAATATCAGCAAGTTCATGCAGTACTTCATCGGCTAAATCGGGGTTTGTATGAATATATGCCGAAATTGTGTTTAAGCTATTAAACATAAAATGTGGGTTTAACTGGTAGCGCAATGTAGCAAGTTGGGCTTGTTTAAGAGCGTGTTTTTCGGCTGTTGCGCGTTTTTTGTTTTCAATAAAAATACTGGTAAAGTAAATACACGAGCCCCAAAGTAAGCCGTTAAATACAACAAATACCCCCATGGATTTATGCCCATCAAAAAGCAGTGTGAGGACTATATCGGTAAGCACATTACCAAGTGCCATAAACACAACGGCAATTAACCATTCAAATGCTATTTTATGAATGTGTTTATTGCGCAGGTAAAAAATAACCGCGGCCGCACTCCATACCGGCACCCAGTAAAAAGTAACAAACCACACGGTGGCAGCAAGTGCACTTCCCGTAGTAAAGGGCGCAGAGTTAGCAATTATTAGCCCAAGGGCATAAGCAATATCTACAATAAGTAAAATAAAAAAGCTGTATTTATAAAAAGGATGTTTGAGCATAATAAGTGCTTCTTTTTGTAAGTGATTAAACCATAACAAAAAATAGTCAAAACCCAAATACTTTGTGTTTTGACTGTAACTTATTTAAAAGTAAGTTAGCTCCTTGATTTGTAGTGTATTTTTTAATGACTCATTGCTTGCGCCTGGCATTTTACGCCACATTAAATTAACCCCAGTTAATTCAGTGGCCGACCAGGTAACCGGGCTACCAAAGCCAAATTGTTTAAGTGTAGTGAAAGGAATATCAAGCGTTGTCCACTCATCGCGCGGCTTTAAAAGTACACTAAAGTGATCCCAATCTTTTACATCACTATGATAAACAGACATAGCAAAAGGCGTGCTTGAACCTTTATAGGTTAATCGAATACCTTTAAATGCTGAGGCATCAACCGGCGATGTAAATTTTATTTCAGCGCCTGCCCACGCGCCAAAGCTGGTAGGCTTTGTAATGGTTGTATCAATAGTTACGCTGTTTTTATTTGTGGTAAGCACTGCAACAGACTGCCCACCCATTACCGAGTCGCTTAAGGCTTGCCATGGTGTTTCACCGGTAAAATCATCAATAACATGCTGCGCTTGGCTACTTGTTATTATTTCATTACAAGCGGGGCCTTGTGGCTTTATGGCTTTGTTTTGAGCAATAAGCGCTGGGCGGTCTACTTGTATACCTGTTTTATAAACCTCTGAGATAGTGTGAATATGGCTTATATCATCAAGCGGGTTTTGCTTAAGCAGTACAAAGCTTGCCTCAAAGCCTTTAGTAAGCTTGCCAACGCTATTAGCTTTATTAATAGCCTTTGCACCGTTAACCGTTGCCGCATTAATTATTTCACCATTAGTAAGACCCGCTTTTTTAAGTGCATCTAACTCGTTGTGTAACCCAGTGCCGTGCAGCGTGTATGGGTTTCCGGCATCAGAGCCTGTGCCAATAGTGACATTAGCTTTATTTAGTTTTTGTATATTTGCATAAGCGGTTTTACGCTCATCCCACGCGTGCTCTTTCCATTTTGAAGGTGCAGGCACGTTTTCAAACAAACACCCTTGAAGCTTTTCGGGAATGGTTTTTAGCAACTCGCTTTGTGAGCTAATAGTATGGTTATGCTTTTCATCGCTATGGTTGTGGTACACCGCAAGAGTAGGAATGTAGGTTACGTTATGCTTTTTCATAAGCGTAATAAACTCATCGTCAACTGCTTCGCTATTAATACCGTGCGCTAAAGCAGTTGCACCGGCCTTAATAGCGCGCTTCCCGTCATTTAGTGTAGAAACATGCACAAAATACGGTAAATTAGCGGCTTTAGAGCGCTTACCTAACTCGCTTAATTGGCTATTAGTTAACGATTTACCCGCACCGCCAAACGTTTCTATAACCGCTTTAGTTACATGTGGATTAGTGCTTATATGTTTTTGCCATAGCGCTTCTATGTCTTCATCTTTTGCAATTTCATAAGCTTGGCCACCAAACTGCGTGCCATGTCCGCCAGGATTAGTAAACAATGTACCTGCATAGAAAAGGTTAGGGGTTAGTTGGACTGCTTTTAATTGCGCGGCCTCGTTTAGGGTTTGCTCAAACGAAAACAAATCAACAATATTAGTTACGCCTAAATACAAATTAGAATTAAAGTGCGACTTAACCGGCAAATACTGAAACTCAGTAAAGTTACTGCCCGATGAGCCCAAATGAACATGTAAATCAATTAAACCGGGTATTGCATACTGGTTGTTGGCATTTACAGTATTGTCAGCGTTTTGTTGTGGGTCGGTCGCTTTAGTAATACTTACAATTTTACCCTCATCAATATAAAGCGAACTCGGCGCAGAAAAGCTTTGCGAACTACTTTGGTATAAACGAATGTTGTCGACTCGCAAGTCAATGGCGTGAGCACTAAAGTGGCTTGCTAAACTCAGTGCTATAACTGTTTTTGTAATAATGTTCATGACTGTATTCCTTATCAAAAAAATAGGTGTTTGGCGTTTTGTTGGTAAGAAATTTAGCGAGTTTTTTAACCTACATCATTAATGTTTATCTGAATCGACATTATTGGCAGTTGAACCGACATAAAAGTAAATAAGCGTTGTGGTGGGGCGGTTCAGGTTGACTAAATTAAGTGCTTTGAATGAGCAATAGGTTCCATCGATAGGGGGGCCTATTTTAAGGCAAAGCTTTAAAATTTGATCATGTTAGAATGGTTATCAAGGACAGCTATGAGAGAGAAATAGTTAGTCAAAAGTCTTAATGTCTGAAGTCAAGGTTTGACCCTCATTGGCTTTTTATTTTAAGGCAAAGCTTTAAAATTTGATCATGTTTGAATGGTTATTAAGGACAGTGATGAGCGAGAAATAGTTAGTCAAAAATTTTAATGTCTGAAGTCAAGATTTGACCCTCGACTTATTCTCGACTTATTTAAAGTATTGAGCTGCAAATTACATGTAGCTATTAGTCAGCTTAGAGCGAGAAACAGCCGTTGAGATTGGCTAAATATCATAGATAATTGATTGGTCAAACTGCGCTTTGCGCATCCATTCATGAAAATGAGCGACGCGCGCATATTGGTTAATTTAACTTTACCTAAAATAGTTAGAAAACTTAGTGATAGTAATACCTTAGGTAATTTGTTAAAACTATATAATGTAGAAAAATGAACGTAGCGTCGGCAGAAATATGCGCGATGAGCGCACTATTAAAATGTTAGTTTTCAAAGGGAGTTTATGCACGCTGAATTTATGAGAGACAAATCAAAACTGATGCCGAAGATAGAGTCGCCTGTTTTAATAAATTCTATGCGGATATGGCATTGCAACTATTCATCACTTGAACAACTAAATGCTTGCAGCAATCTAGACTCGCTAGTCATCGCTTCGTTACCCGAAGAGAATTTTAACTTTATAAGCCAATGCAAGAATTTGAGATATTTGTCCGTTTGTCACTTGCCAAAAATGCATGATCTTTCATCCTTAGCAAACTTAAGACAATTAGAAGTTTTGTCTCTCGAAACTTTACCTAGCTGGGATGGATCTGGGAAAGTGCAATTAGTGGATTCTTTAAGACCAATTGCGCTTCTTCCAAAACTGAAATATGTCGAGCTTTTTGGGGTCAGAACTGATTCAAAATCTCCAAGTGAATTAATTGAAAGTAATTCAATTATTAGCGTAAGGTTCTCTAAGTATCTAAAGAAAGAGGTCACAAAGTTCTACAAAGAGAGCGGATGTAACGACGATTTTGCGCCGGAGGTTGAATTTGAAAACTAACAAAAACATCAACCGGAAATTGGCAAGAACGGCCAACGCCGGTTATGTAAAGTGTTATACACCTAAGGAAAGTTAGGCATGAAGCTAATTGTTATTTCACTAATCATATTGTTTTTACTTGGTTGCGCTGCGGCAGGAGTTCCTTATACAAATGACCCTATGACTAAGTTAAACTATGCTTACAAATTAATGGGTACTCAAGGTAGAGGATTGGCATCAGAAAAACTTGGATTAGAGGCTCTTTCCGATTTTGAAAAATCAAAAAATATTTATGGTGTAGCAGAAGCTCATACTTTCCTTGGTTTATTTTATAAAAATAAAAGTTACCGCGAACACAAAGATTTTTATATAAAACACAATGAATATGACCCTACAGCTTCAAAATCAATTAACCACTTTAAGTTAGCAGCTGAAGCATTTGAGAAAAAAGTGAATGGGGTCAAATCTTGACTTCAGACATTAAAAACCTTCGATGTCTGCTTATGGCACTTTGCAGATTAAACCTAATCTATCGAGTTAAATGAAAAAAGTGAATGGGGTCAAATCTTGACTTCAGACATTAAAAACCTCGATGTCTGCTTATGGCGCTTTGCAGATTAAACCTAATCTATCGAGTTAAATGAAAATTTAACGAAATATGAGTCAGGTGAGTTAAAGTAAGTACAGGCATAACTGTCTGTAGTTTTCTTAAATCGATGATTTACGCCAAACATTTTTTATTATTGCTTTCCCGATGATTACTTAGCGGTTTTGTGATATTTGCGTGTACTGCATTCCTTTTGGTTTTAAGTGTTTATTTCTGTTTTTATTTAGCTAAATATTGTCTTGCTTAGGTTTTGGCTGAGTTTTAGTACGTTGTTAATAGCAGTAATTAGCAGTAATAAACGGTTAAATAACGGTATTGAAAATACTTTATTATAGTTATTACAGGTGCCTACCTTGTTGTTAATTTTATGTATAATGTTATTTAAAATATTAAGATTTATACAGTGGGATTAAAATGCTCATACAGCTAATTATAGGAACGTTTGTTATCTGTGGCACGGTGCTTATACAAGCAATGTTTATTGGTGTTTTATCTAAAGTGTTGGCCAATATTAGCGACTGGTTATTAAAGGACTCTAAAACCTTAAAAATGATTTTTGTGGTAACGGCGATGGTAATTTGGCTCGTTGGAGGCTTAACGGCAAGTGCGTGGTTATGGGCTGCTATATTTTTAATTTTTGAGGTGTTTAGTGAGTTAGAGCCAGCACTTTACTTTTCGGTTGTTACCTTTACAACGCTTGGTTACGGCGATGTTGTATTGGGAACTCAATGGCGACTGCTTGGCAGTTTAACAGCTGTAAATGGGTTAATAATAGTGGGCCTAAATACCGCATTTCTCATTGAAGCTATTTCCCAGATCAGAAAAGCACAATCAAAGGACTTAAAGTGAATATTGTTAATGTAGATAGTTTTTTAACTTACACTATTGCTATTTTAATCTTTTTTGTGGGTATATATTTAACAAAAAAAATTCCCTTTTTAAGGCATTTTAATATACCTGAGCCGGTGACTGGTGGTTTGATCGCTGCGATAGCCATTACTTTTGCGTATTTTTTCTTAGAAAGTGAAATAAACTTTGATTTATCAACCCGCGATAGGTTGTTAGTTTACTTCTTTACAGCCATAGGCTTAAATGCTCGGGTGTCTGACTTAGTTAAAGGGGGTAAACCCTTATTTATATTACTTACCCTCACCTTAACATTTATTGTATTACAAAATGTAGTAGGTGTTGCTGGTGCTTATAGCCTTAATATATCAAAAGAAATAGGTATATTAGCAGGGTCGTCGTCTCTTATTGGAGGACATGGAACAGCTATAGCTTGGTCGCCCGTAATTGCAGAAAGAGGGATTGAAAGTGCGCTTGAGATTGGTATAGCATCAGCCACATTAGGTTTAGTTATTGCTAGTTTAATTGGCGGACCTATTGCTAAATATCTGATAAATAAATATAAATTATCCAGTGAGTCATCGTCTTTATCGGTAGGAATTGAATACACTAAATCTAATTCTGAAAATTTTTCTCACTTAAATTTTATGGCCGTTATTTTAGTTATTCATATCTGCATTATTGCAGGTTATATAATTAATGAATATTTGGTCAGCTTTGGTGTTAAGTTACCTTTATTTGTTTCTTGCTTAATAGTTGGGATGTTTTTATCGAATACGGTTCCTTATTTGATCCCAAAGTTAAATTGGCCTGCAAGAACAAAGTCATTAGCTATTGTATCTGATTTTTCTCTTAGCCTGTTTTTAACTATGTCGTTAATGAGTATGCAATTATGGGTAATTGCAGATTTAGCGAGTGATTTACTGCTTATTTTAGTATTTCAAACGTTAACTGCGGTGATATTTATTTTGTTTATTGTTTTTCCTTTAATGGGAAAAAATTATGAATCAGCAGTTTTAAGTGCAGGTTTTGGTGGGTTTGTACTGGGAGCGACACCAACGGCAATCGCAAACATGACGGCAGTGACAAAATCTCATGGGCCTGCACCAGTTGCGTTTATAATATTACCATTGGTTGCGGCATTTTTTGTAGATATTAGTAATTCGTTTATAATTAAATTTGCGCTGACTTTGTTTTAAGTCAGCGCATTATCGTGTTACTTAGCGTTATGGGCTGAATTAACTGCTTTAGTAAAGCCAATAGCCCAGCGGTCAAACGCTGCCTCTATGTCACTAAATGTACTCCATGGTTTATCTTTAAATAGGTAACTTCCTTGGCTACCTTCGTACACGACGGCGTTAACTTTTCTGCTTATAGAGTCTCTAAAAACTCCCTCAATAGATACTTCACCGACACTGAGTGTTACGCCTGGTACTACTAACAGTGTCGCATTCATTAGCGATGACGGAGCTTTTAAGTTAGATAAAGTAAACGAAATTCTTAAAACGCTTTTGTCTGGTTGTGTCACAACTTGATAGCCTGAATTATTCAGCTCAGTGGTCATCGCTGATAAAAAATAACTTTGCAAAGATTGGATATCCTCGGTAGATATATTTTTTATATCTGGATCTGAATAATCGATTTTGATTGGATCAAACATAAACTTTTTATAATCTGCGAGTGTGGGCGCATCAGGCCTGATGTAAACTAACGCAGGTTTCATTGACTCATCTTGAATTAAGCCCGCTAAGTCAGCATTTATATCTTCTTTTACTACATTCTTACTTATTCCTGTACAAGCACTTATAAACAGAGTAGTAGATATAATAGATCCAGAAATTAACTTTTTAATTTGTGATTGTTTCACTGAGAAAAACCTTAATTAATTTGGGGCTCAAAGAGCCCCGAGATTTATAGTTGCGTACTATTTGCTGTTTCGTTTGATGAAACTTGCAAAAATGTTGCATAAAGCACCGGTACAACAAGTAATGTGAGCAGTGTGGCAAAACTGAGACCAAATACTATAACCACAGCCATTGACTGAAAAAATGCATCAAAAAATAGCGGGATAACACCTAGCGCAGTAGTGAAAGATCCTAATAATACTGGTCTTACACGGCTTGACGCCGAGTCAACAATTGCATCAAAACGAGGTTTGCCTTCTTCTATTTCAGTGTCCATTCTGTCGACTAAAATTATACCGTTTTGGATTAACAATCCTGAAAGCGAAAGCAACCCTAAAATACCCATAAACTCTAGTGGTACACCGGTCACAACTAAACCAAACACAACACCAATTAAAGCCAATGGTACTACAGACCATATGACTAACGGCTGCTTAATTTTGCCAAATGATACAATTACAACAAGCACCATAGCTAAAAAGCCAAGGGGTATTGTTGACATTAAATCACCATTTGATTCGCTCGAATCGCCAAACTCACCACCCCACGTTAGGTTATATCCAGAGGGCAATGCAATATTTTCGATTTGTGGTTTTATTCTGGCAAGTAATTCACTCGAAAGTTCGCCAGCTATAGGATCAGACTGTGCCTTGATCATAAATATACGGTCTTCCGCTTTTATTTTACTGTCGCGCCATTTGGTCTCAAATCCATCAGTTACTTGTAAAATAGGAACAGATTTACCCGTTACCGAGCTTATAACCTGTATACTTTTTAAGTTGTCTAGCGTAGCTGAACGAGTTGTTGGTGTTTGAGATATTATAGGTATTAAATCGTTACCTTCTCTGAAAGTACCAATTTTTTCGCCGTTGTAAAAGTGAGCGATTGCTTGGGATAAATCTTTACGAGATACGCCCGAAAGCCTTGCTTTATCTTCTGAATAAATAGGCTCAATAACGGCTATTTTTTGTCGCCAGTCGTCTTTAACAGATACAGACTTACGATCAGAGGACATTATTTTTTTAGCTTGTTCAGCCAAGGAGCGAAGGACAACAGGGTCGGGGCCGCTGAACTCGGCTTCAATAGCTGAGCCGCCACCAGGCCCTAAAATAAAACGCCAAGCTTTTGATTCTGCTTCTGGGAAATTCTCCTCAACGTATTGTTGAATAACAGGAGTCATGGCATCAATTTTTTTATAGTCGTCGACTTTTACAAGAAGCTGGCCGTATGCTGTGTTAGCTGACTGTGGTGAATAGGTCAGCATGTAACGAATTGCACCGCCGCCAATCAGAGTTTGCACACTGTTAACGTTATCTAAAGATTGAACGAATGATTCTAGTTTGATCATTTCGCGCTCAGTTTTTTTGATGTTTGTTCCTTCAGGTAGCCAAAAGTCAACCACCATTTGAGGTGACGTAGAGCGAGGGAAAAAACCTTGCGTCATAAATTGCGCACCCCAAATTGAGATAGCAAACAAAACCATTACGCTTGAAATAACTAATGCACGCGACCTTAAACACCAGCGCATAAGCGCTTTATATTTTAAGAAAAAAGCACTTTCTTTTTCTGTTTTTGAATCGTCTGAATTTTTTGCGTCACTTTGCGGGAAAAGCCAGTAACAGGTCAATGGGGTAATGGTTAATGCTAATACCCAGCTGAAAAGTAATGAGATCATAACAACCCAGAAAAGTGAGCCGGTATACTCAGCTGTTTGTCCTGGTGCAAAGCCAATTGGAGCAAAAGCAATTACGCCGACTAGTGTTCCGGCTAAAAGAGGCCATTTTGTCTGCATGACAATTTCTTTTGCTATATCTAGCTTACGTCGTCCCTGTTTAACACCTACTAAAATAGCTTCTGTTATTACTACTGCGTTATCAACCATCATTCCGAGTGATATTATAAGAGCACCCAATGATATGCGGTGAAGTGGAATGCCCATAAGTTGCATAGTCGTCAGCGTTGCGCCAACAGTAACAAGCAAAATAAATGAGATAACAGCCGCTGAGCGTACCCCCATAGTGAACAATAAAGAGCACACTACAATTACCAATGCCGATATTACATTGACTAAAAAATTAGTAACTGATGCTTCAACTACTTTACCTTGGTTATAGTATTCGCTTACTTCAATACCGAATGGGCGACGGCTATCAGATTCTTTTATTTTTTCATCAACAGCTTTGCCTATTTCAACAACATTACCACCAGAGGTATTAGATACCCCCATGGCTATGGCTTTTTGACCATTAAAACGGATTAGCTTTTGCGCTGGTTGTTCGTAACCTCTGTATACATTAGCAATGTCTTTTAGATAAATTACACGGCCTTCTGTTGAGTCGGTAACAAGTAAATTTTTTATTGAATCAATTGAATTTAAGCTACCTGATGGACTAAAGCTTAAACGTAAATCGCCAACGTCAACACTACCTGAAAAAGTAATACTATTTTGTTGTTTGAGTATGTCATAAATTTTGTTAATTGAAACACCCAGACTTGCAGCGTTCTCTTGCGAAATCTCTACAAAAATAGCTTCTTGTTGGCTGCCTGCTAATTGTACTTTAGCGACGCCATTAACTTGTAAAATATCTTTTTGTAATTGCTTTGCGTAATTTTGTAATTCAGCGTAGCTATAATCATTACCTGTAATCAAATAAGAGAGGCCATATAAATCGCCAAAATCGTCATTAACAATAGGTGTTAATGCATCTGGAGGCAAAGTGCTTTTTGCATCACTAATTTTATTTCGTAACTTGGTCCATATGACTTGTAAGTCTTCCTTAGACTTTGAAAATTCATACTTTATTTCAACATTAATCTCCGAGACACCTGCGGATGAAGTAGAGCTAATAGACTTAACTTCTTGGAGTTGTTGTAAGGCGGTTTCAAGAGGATCAGTTACTTCTCTTGCTACTTCATTAGGGCTTGCTCCAGGATATTGAGTGTAAATAAGCGCATTTCTTATGGTGAACTCTGGGTCTTCAAATCTTGGCATTGTGGTGTAAGCATTGATACCGCCAACGAATACTAAAATTATTGCAATTACACACAGTAATTGATTTTTAATGGAAAATTCAGCTAAGTTCATATGTCACCTATTGCTTTTCAGACCATGCATGAACTTGTATACCTTCATATAAGCTCGCTATACCTGCTGTTACTATTACATCGCCCGAAACTAAGCCTTCTTTAATAATCGCATTTTTTGTTGCTGACTTTTCAAGTGTCACAAATTGTTTAGACACGGTGCCAGTATCGGGTGTGACTTTCCAAACGTAGGTTTTTTCGTTATCGATGCCAATAGCACTGAGAGGAACTTGGACTAGACCTTTATCGTTGAGTGTACTTGTTGGGTCTTTAAACCAAACAGTTGCGTTCATTCCTGGCAGTATGTTTAAATTTTCAGGTGATTTAAATGCAAATTTTACTTGGTAGGTTTGTGAAGTCGCATCAGCGTTTAGGTTAGCCTCTTGAAAAACTGCGGGTAATTTATTTGAAGGGTCAAATACAAAAGTAACAAACGCGGCGGTATTACTTGCACTTTGCGGTTTTGCTGTTGCAATAACACTTGCCGGTAGATTAATAGTTGCTTCCATTAACCCATCGGCAATGATATTAACGGCGGTACTACCGGCTTGAACAACTTGTTTTTCTTTAAGGTTAAGCTCAGCAATTAAACATGAAAATGGGGCTTTTAGGGTTGTATCTTCAAGCGCTTTTTTTGCGGTTTTAAGTTTTGTCTCTGCAACTTCTTTATCAGAACGACGTTTGTCTAATTCATTTTTAGCAATCGCATTTGTGCCCATTAATTTTAACATACGCTGATATTCTTTATCTGCGATGTTAAATTGCGATAGCGCTGCATTATAACTTTCTTTAATGTCTCTTGAGTCTAAAATTGCAATTACATCACCTGCGTTTACACGTTGTGATTCAGTAACAAGCACTTCTTTAACAATGCCTGATACTTCAAAGCTTAAGTCTGAGGATTTTTGGGGTTTAACGGTTGCTGGATAGCGAAGAAACTGTTCTAGGTTGCTTTCTTTTATTGTAAGTAGTTTAGCGGGCTTACTTGCAGCAAGTGTTGATTCGTTTTGGTTGTTGTTGTCACTACAGCCATTTAAAAAATAAACGCTTAATATGAATACAGTGAGCTTTAAATAATTGAAGATCATAAATAATTCCTAACTTTTAATTTTTAACTTTAAAGCCAATCTGTAAGCTTTACACCAATGCTTAAACGAGATGAGTGTTGGTTATAATAAATAAGCCCATCGCCATAGCCATTAAAGTATTCTACATAGCCTCTTAAGCGGTAAGTGAGAGGGAAAGACCAACCAAGTTGAAAGGTACTTCGGTTGTTACTTTTTAGATTATTGCGAAACATCAAATCTAAGTTATGGTCATTGTTAACTTGCCACAACACACCTAATTCACCATATCCGTAATAGTTTTCTATATTTGGGTTATCGTCGCCATCACTTAAAAAAGATGATTCTTTGTCATCTTCAGGGAGTCGCCACCAAGCTTTAAGATTCCAAACTAGGTCATCATCAACAATAGTGACAGCTCCAATTACTCTATTCCAACTGCGAGATAAAGTACCTGCTTGGCCATTAGACTGGTGATTAAACGATAAGGAGGTGTTGCTAATATCAACACCTAAAAATTGCCACGGACGACTATAGTTGAATATTAATTCTGGTTCGTAGTTAGTTTCTCTGAATGGCGCTGAAATATCGCTATTATATGATTGCCACCAGCTAACCGCTGTAAACGCTGCATAAATGTCTAAGTCGTCAAAATACGCATTTTCCATAGCTAAATATTTTAATGAAACCTGAAACTTGGTTTCGACATCATCAAGTGATTCGCCTTCTAAACGTTCTTGATAAGGCACTGAGCTTACATTGGAATAGCTAACAGGCAAAACGTAGTTGGGTTTGTGAGGTAAAATAGAAAACGGATTAGGAGATGCTTGGTTTTCTAATACCCTCCTTTTTTCGATAGAGTTTGTAAGTATATCGGAGCACTGTTTTTTTAGTTCGCCAATAGTTACATTATCATCGGCATTTATACTTTTTTCAGCTATACAGGCTGATAAATCAGCGGTTTGCGACAAGGTTGAAAAAGGTATTAATACACAAAGGGCAAATGGCAGCTTATATTTAGACATTATGTTTACCAAGGCTTTCTTGTAATTATACATGTTGTTTACTCTTTTGTAACACAGCTTTGTTGCAAATTATTGAAATTATATACTAAAAGTGCATGATTCAATTTTTAATAAATACAATTGAATTAGTTTTTAGGTAGGAGTCGCTAAATAATACATTAACAGTTATGAAAAGCTGTGACCTAAATCAACTAAAACCATTTTTTGGATAGATTTAATTTGCGTGCCGTGTTCACTTTTTAATTTTATCAGAGAAGTAAACCTGATACTGAGTATATTGAAGTAAAAATTATGGCGAAGGTTCCTTTAAAAAAGGGATCCCTTGCTCTAAAAGGTATTTTTGAGCCTCATCAGTATGGGGCTTAAATGCCTTCCAACGGCCAATTGCTTTGTTGTTAAGTGGTTGGCGTACCTGCATTTTACTGGCAGTAGACACCGGTGCGGTGTTTAGGTGAAAGTCTATACACTGCTCTTGCCACTCTAAATCACAAAAGCTGACTAACTCTTTTATTTGCTGTTCGGGCTGTGCGACTAGTTCTTCGTATTTTACAATTTTAATATTGCTGTGCACGGTGCTGAAGTGCTGCATAAGTGAGTAAAAGCGGCTATAAAATTTAGCGGTGTCGAGTAAATCGAGTGAATACGCGTAGTAAGGGTTGTTAATAGTAAATAGCTGGCGGTAGTTACCAATACAGGTGTCCATTGGATCGCGCAGCATACAAATAATTTTAGCGTTTGGCAGTGCTTTAGTGATTAAGTCGATATAAAAAAAGTTAAATGGAAGTTTATCTATAAAATGTGTATGGCTGCCAGTAGTTACGCGTGTGGCGTTTAAATACGTTGAGCCAAGCTCATTAAAATCAAGCTCATACGCTTTAGTTAATGTTTGTATGTCGAGCACTTTAGGTGTGGGTGTGTTGCTCAATCTTTTTACGCTTACGCCGAAGTCTTGTAATTCACCGGCTGACTGCACGTCACTGTGGCTCGATAATATTCTTTCAACTAACGTGGTACCAGAGCGGGGCATACCTAATACAAAAATAGGCTCAGCGGTGGGGTTGCCGTTTACTTGTTGGTTTTTGTGTTCAGCACTGAGTTGTTTTATGTGTTCGAACAACACGTTTGACGATGCGTTATCAAACGGGGTAAGCGCATGCTTTGCTGCTTTCCCTTGTTTTAACGCGGTAAAGGCGTCAGAAAATGCCCCAATGTCTTGGTATTCTTTTGCCAGTGCATGACCTATGTGTAATTTAGCATCAGGGTGTGAAACCTGCTCAAATACCTGTTTTAACCTTGTAATATTGTTTTTTTGCTTTGTTACTTTAGTTAAATCACTGAGTGCAAAGTGGCTTTGATGATGAAGCGGATTAATAGCAATGGCATGTTCAAACGCGGTGTGTGCTTTTTCAAATAAGCCCAAAAACTTGGCGCTAACGGCAAAGTTATAATAAAACTGGGGCTGTGGTTGCTGTTTGGCACTGGCTAAAGTCAGTGCGCAGTCAAAATAATTGAGTGCATGTTCGTGAAGGCCTGCTTGCGTAAGTGCAACGCCTAAGGTGTCGGCGTCGAGTGCTTTTTTTATTTTTGCTATCGGTACCGATAGCGCTACAGTTTTTGCTTTTTTTAACTCACCCGTAAGTGCATAACATTTTGCCAGTTGTGCGGTATATTCAATACTTGAGCCCAGCGTTAAGGCTTTTTCGATTAGCTTTATGGCTTTATAAATTTGCCCAACTTGCAAGTTAACCATTGCCAGTAAAAAATAGCCGTCGGCAAAGTCAGGTTTTTGCGAAACCAGTTCTACTAAGTTTTTGTGGGCAAGCTGTACTTTGCCTTCGTTTAAAAATTTAATGGCGCTTTGATGGAGTTGTTTTAAATTTGGCTGCATTTTTTAATTTGTATTGTTTGGTTACGCGTTAATAAAGAAAAAAGGCTCAAATAAATTTGAGCCTTTTGATTGTACTTAAACTTAGCGGTTAATTATATTTCAAACTTATAATTAAATTTAATACCTACCGTTAATGGGCGGTTGATAAAGTAACCATAGTTACGTTGTATGTCAGTTCTATTTGCTGAGGTAATATCAGCGTCTGAACGGCGAACAGACGTAACGGCGTATTTATTAAATACGTTGTCTACGTAAACGGTCGCAGACCACTCATCGGCCGTTAGTTTAGCTGATATGTTGCTTAAGCTATAACCCGGTAAAGTTTCACCATTATCGCGTAAGCCAACACGAGAAATCACATCGCTTTGAGCGGTAATACCGTAGTTAATATCAAGCGTTTTGTCGTTAAACACGTCGGTTTGATAGTTTACACCCATTGAAAACTGGTGCTCAGACGAGCCAGGTAAACGGTCGCCATCTTCTGCGCCATCTGTGCCATCTGAATTAAATAAGAACGGTGCGTCTGATGTTAACTCTGCTTTTGTGTATGCATATGTAGAATACACAGAGAATGAGTCAGATAAAATTGCACGCGATGATATCTCTATACCTTTTGCATTGGCTGAACCGGCATTAGATAAGTACGGTAGTTGGCCTACCTCGGTTGCACCGGCAACTTGTGCGTCGTCCCAATCTATATTAAATAATGCGGCGTTAAAGTGTAAACGGCTTCTTAACCATGTGCTTTTAAAACCAAGCTCGTAGTTAGTTGTTGTATCTGCATCGTAAAGCATTTCACTTGGGTTACCACAACCCGCTTGGTTAGCTGGTAGTGGATCAGGACAAGGTGCTAAGCCATTTGAACCACCAATTCTGAAGCCTTCACTTATTGTTGCATAACCCATTACAGAGTTAGTGAATTGATACTTGGCATTAAATTTAAATAGGCTGCCGTTGTCGCTTGCTTCATTTTGTTCAAAGTTAAGTGTTACGTCGTCTGGGCCTGCGCCGCCAAATAAGGTATTAAATAATGGAAAGTCGACCGCTGACTCAGACTCAACATCGTACTTGTAAAAACGAGCGCCTACAGTAATATCGAGTTTGTCGGTAACTTGGTAACCAATTTCACCAAATAAAGCTGACTCTGTTATTTCAACGCGATCAACTGAGTAGTATTCAAGTTGGTCTGGACGAGATTGATCTGCGCCAAAATTTTCTACTGCAAAGTCACCAAAGCCTGGTGTGTACTCTTGACTAGACGCATCGCTTTCAATTTTGTTGTAAAAGCCACCTACAATCCAGTTAATGTCACTGTCGTTTTGTGATACTAAACGTATTTCTTGTGTGAACGTGTCTTGCTCTTCAAGCTCACGTGTGAACGATGAAAACGCAGGAAATTCTTCGTAGCCGTAATCAAGACGAATAAGTAAATCGGTTTGGTCACGTTGGCCGTCGGCATCAAAGTTTGAAATACCAGTTGCCGATACTAATTCAGCAAAACCTAGGTCTGCTTTTAGCTCTAAACTTAGTAATTGGTTTTCTTTTTCACGCGGTTCTTCGTAGCGGTACGCTGATTCGTATTTACCAATGATGTTGCTAAGGCCGTTATCAGCACTTAATGTGTTGTAATGAACAATTGAACGACCTTCGCTGTCTTGGTTTTGGTAAAAGTAGTTAAGTGTGCCTTCAAGTGTTTCGCTTGGTTTAAAGCGAACAGAAATACGCCCTGTTGTGGTGGTTTCACCGTTAGCGTCTTCTACATTTTTAAGGTTGTTGTTAATTGCTGCGCTGTCGGTCCAACCTGGATCGGGTAACGATACGCCTGGCTCACGTACTACGTAGCCGTAGTCAATAAACCCTGGGTCTTCGTAAACGTTTAAGCTCGCACGAACGGCAAGTTTATCTTCAATTAATGGTAGGTTGAAGATGAATCCACCTTCGCCGCCAATAGAGTCGCTTTCTTGTGTTTGCGATACATTGCCAAATACTTCAAGTGATGTGAAATCAAGTTCAGGCTCTTTAAGCATGTAACGAATGGCACCTCCTAATGTGCCCGCACCATAAAGTGTACCTTGTGGCCCAATAAGGACCTCTACGCGCTCTACATCAACTAGGCGCATATCAATAGCAACTGGGATTTCATTAATATAAGTAGCTACTGTGCCACCGTCTGACGATGGGCCAGATGAGTTTGTGTTTAAACCACGTACAATAATAGGTGATCCAGAGCGACCACCTTGATCGGTAATTGTTAAACCAGGTACCCAACGTGCTACGTCGGCAAGCTCGCTGATGTTTTGATCTTTCATTATGTCGGCATCAAGCGCTGTAATGTTAAGCGGTGCGTTTTGCACTGAGCCGCTACGTCGTGTTGCAGTTACTTCAATAACTTCAAGTGATTTGTCTTTTGCGGTTTCTTGCTCTTGAGCAAGTGCTGTATTTGGAAGTAAAAAAGCGCTAGTAAGCGCGCCCGACATAGCCAAGGTCAACAGGCTTGGTTTAAACATAAAAATGATCCCCAGTTCAAAGATTTAACATAAGTAAAGTACATGGAATATATTATCAGTCACAATTAGATCTGGGAATGAATAAATTGAATTAAAATTCAGTTTTTTAGAATAAAAAAGGGTTAAAGTTGTGTTTTTTAGTTAATGAATGATGATTTAAGCTCTTTCCTCATAATGTATACCTACTACAGGTACGTTTTTTGAACTGTTTTACTTGTATTGAGTGTGTGAATAGCTATTCATGCTTGTTAGATTTGCGTGTTTTTAATGATGTTAATTTTTTTGTTTTTTTTGGTTTTTTAAGTTGTGAATCTTAATTTTTGTGTGTTTTGGTTATTTAAAAATTATTGTTACTCCCCATAATCTACTTTTAAACAAAGGTTTTTATTGAGTTTAATGGGCGAATAGGGGGGCTTGTTCGTACATTCAATTTGATTTTTTACTGTGCATCCATCAAGGACTTGTTATGAGCCAACTTTTTTCACCGTTAACTATTGGTGAACTTACCCTCCCTAATCGCATTATTATTGCGCCTATGTGTCAATATTCAGCTATTAATGGTGAGGCAACTGACTGGCATACTATTCATCTGGGTCAACTGAGCTTAAGTGGAGCCGGTTTACTTATTATGGAAGCGACGGCTGTAAGCCCGGAGGGGCGAATAAGCTATGGTGATTTAGGTCTGTGGAATAATGAAACCCAACAAGCATTAGGTAAAAGTTTAAACGCGGTTAGGCAATACAGCGATATGCCCATAGGAATACAGCTGGCGCATGCCGGACGCAAAGCGTCAACCGGTAAACCGTGGGAAGACTTAGGCGCTATTTCACCAAGCGATGAAAATGGGTGGCAAACTATTGCGCCATCTGCATTGGCTTATGATGAGCATTCGTTTGAACCTGTTGCAATGAGTAAAGCGGATATAGCCCAATTAATTGCTGATTTTGCAAGTGCAGCCAAACGCGCCGACGAGCTAGGCCTAGATCTAATTGAATTACATGGTGCACATGGGTATTTGCTACACCAGTTTTTGTCGCCAATTACAAATAAGCGTGACGATGAATATGGCGGAAACCTTACTAACAGAATGCGTATTGTATTGGAGGTATTTAAAGCGGTGCGCGCTGAGTTTAATGTTAATAAACCAGTCGGTATTCGCATCTCAGCGACTGACTGGGTTGAGGGTGGTTGGGATCTACAACAAAGTATTACACTTGCTCAAGCGTTAGATGACGCAGGGTGCGATTTTATTCATGTAAGCACCGCAGGTTTAAGCCCTTTACAGCAAATTCCTGTTGAGCCTGGCTTTCAAACTCCTTTTGCTACGGCAATAAAAAAAGCGGTTAGTATGCCGGTTATTGCGGTGGGTTTAATTACCGAAGCGCAACAGGCAGAAAATATTTTAAAAGAGCAACAAGCCGATGCAGTCGCATTAGCGAGAGGTATTTTATACAACCCACACTGGCCATGGCATGCTGCCGCTGAACTTGGTGCCACAGTAAGTGCGCCTAAACAATATTTACGCTCAAGCCCATATGGAAAGCCGTCGCCCATAAAGTGACTTAATAGCCAACCTCAGTTGCTTGAGGTTTTATTTCATTTATTTTGAGAATGCCATGTCTAAATTAAGCGCCGAGCCTGTGCAAATAAGCAGAGCTCTTGTGAGCGTTGTTGCGCTGTGTTGTGGGTTAATTGTTGCCAATATTTACTATGCGCAGCCTATTATAGAATTGTTAGCCCCCGATGTTGGATTAAGTGCACACAGTGCTAGTTTTATTGTGTCATTAACCCAAATTGGCTATGCCATTGGATTATTTTTTTTAGTGCCGCTAGCTGACTTAGTTGAAAATAAACGGTTAATGTTGATTACCCTGTCTGTTACATTTTTTAGCTTAATTGGAGTGGGGGTTGTTCAAACACCAAACGCCATGTTGGTTTTGTGTTTGCTGGTGGGGGCAAGCTCGGTATCGGTGCAGGTACTTATTCCGTTAGCTGCACATTTATCGTCAGATGAAAAGCGTGGGCAAGTTTTGGGCAATATTATGGCGGGGCTTTTGCTAGGTATATTGCTAGCAAGACCTGTGGCCAGCTTAATTGCTGATCATTTTGGCTGGCGTGCCGTGTTCTTTTTTGCTGCGGGGTGTATGGTGTTTATCTCCTTGGTTATTTACTTTGTTATACCCACAAGGTTGCCAACGCATAAAACAAGCTACTTTGCGTTATTGAGGTCACTGAAGTCGTTGTTATTGAGCCAACCTGTGCTTCGTCAACGCGCGTTTTATCAAGGGTTAATGTTTGCGTCGTTTAGCGTGTTTTGGACCACAGTGCCCATTGTACTAGCCCGAGAATATGGTTTTTCGCAAACGCAAATAGCATTGTTTGCTTTAGTTGGTGCCGCGGGGGCCGTTGCAGCGCCTATTGTTGGGCGCTTAGCTGACAAAGGCTATACCTACGAAATGTCGTTATTAGCTAAAGTTATCGCGGTGGTGTGCTTTTTACCTAGCTTATTTGATTTACCAAACGGCATTATTATATTGGCGCTAACGGGTGTATTTATTGATTTTGCAGTGCAAGCTAATATGGTACTTGGTCAACGGGTAATATACTCACTTGAACCACAAAGCCGCGCTCGGCTAAACGCCATTTATATGACCAGTATATTTTTGGGCGGGGCTATTGGTTCGTTAATTGCTAGCCCATTATATGAATTTGGTGGGTGGGAAAGTATTGCCTTATTTGCAGCTGCTATGCCGCTTATTGCGTTATTAGGTTTTATTTTTTCTGCTAAAAGGGCAAAACAAAAAGCACATTTAGTTTAACAAAAAAGCCATCTTAGTTGATGGCTTTTCGGTTTAGGCTACTTTTTTGACTCGCCAGAGAAGGAGCTTCCTGCTGAGGCAATAATAACTAATAAAATTGCTAACCACTGCCATATTGTTAGTAGCTCGCCCAAAATAACAAAGGCAGCGAGTGATGCAATGGCAGGTTCAAGGCTCATCATGATGCTAAAGCCTTGTGAAGGCATATTACGAAGTGCAACCATTTCTAACGTGTAGGGTAACGCGCTAGATAAAACTGCAATACCAATTCCCAGTGGAATAATTTCCCATGTAAATGCGCTTGCTTGCATCATACCTCCGTAGGGCACAAGCACTATAGCTGCGACTGTCATACCTAGGGCAACCGTTGCACCACCTGAGCTTTGCATTCCGGTTTTTTTTCCAAACAATATATAGCCTGCCCAACAGGCACCCGCTGCTAAGGCTAAAATAACACCAACAGGATCTAGGCTGTCTTTACCGCTCATATCGGGTAGTAAAAGTAAAATACCGGCAATGGCACACGCAACCCAAAATAAATCGCGTTTACGCCGTGAAGAAAACAAGGCAACGGCGAGGGGGCCTGTGAATTCTAGTGCGACACCAATGCCTAAGGGGATACGCTCAATTGCGTAGTAAAATAAAATGTTCATTCCACCTAGGCTTAAACCATAAACCACAATAGCTAAGCGGTTTCCTCTGGCGGGTATATGCTTCCATGGTTTAAATACTAAACATAATATAAGTGCAGAAAAACCAAGCCTAAGCGCGGTTGTCCCTTCGGGGCCAACAATAGGGAATAGTTGCTTTGCAAACGACGCACCCGATTGAATGGTCATCATGGCAATTAATAAGCAAACAATTGCTAATATGAAATCTTTGGTACTTGATTGCATTGTCGTCCCTAATGTAAAGCACTGTTAATAGGGATTAGTAAACTTACCCTGTTTGAGATGCTATAGCTGTATTTTATGGCGGGATAATATCTGCTTTTAGTCCGATTGGTAAGTGTTTGCGATTAAAAAATAGGTGTGGCTGTTTAGAGTAGGATTTAATTAAAGGCAACATACTAGCAAACAGGCATTTGCTAGTATGTTAAAACTTAATGAGCGTTTTTGTTAACTAAGCCGTCTAACGAGTACAGGCCGCGTTTTTCGTCATTTTTACGCTTTATTTCTTCAAGTGCGCGGGCTTCTACTGCATCAAATAATGCATTAATTAAGCGGTTAAAGTGTTTATGCATGGCAGTACGAGCGGCACTGGCGTCATGCGCTTTTAGTGCAGTATAAATCGCGGTGTGCTCATCCATTACGCATTCGTTATTGTTAGTACAAACGCTGCTGTAATCGGCAACAATTTGCGGGTTTTTTAATCGTAAATCCCACAAGTTAGAAACAGCAAACTCAAGTGCTTTATTTCGTGTTGCTTTGGCGATAATCTCATGAAATTCGCGGTCAGCCTGTTCTACGTAGAGGCCTTTTTCCATTGCTATTAGCGTTTGGTTTAGCTGCTCGAGTTCTTCTTCTGTAATGCTTTGAGCCGCCAGTGCTGCAATTTCGCCTTCAATAAGTGCACGGGCTTGTGTTAGTTCAAATGCGCTGATCTCTTTTGATTTTATAGAGGCATTTTTTTGCTCAACAACATACACACCTGAACCGGTTTTAACTTCAACCCGGCCACGTACTTCTAATGCAATAATTGCTTCTCGAATTGTTGGGCGACTTACGTCAAACATTTCTGCAAGTTCACGCTCAGGGGGTAAACGACTCCCAGCAGTAAATTCGCCTTGATTTATTAAAGACTCTATTTTATCAACAATGCGCCAAAATAAGCGACGATTACCCATATTGTACCTTCATACCCTAAGGAATATTGACCATTTAGGTCTAAAAATTTATAACATTTGTTAACCAACAAGGTTACCCCAAACCCCACTAATTTGTCAAAATTCTAGCACCATCATTTGGTTATAAAACAACATTGTCGGTTGGTTTAATTTGTGTAATACCAATTTAGTTTAAAATTACACAATTGGCCAGCTTGATTGGTTATGTTTTTTTTATGTTAGTTTAGATTTATGCTGTTAAGATTGTAATGGCTGTTTTCTGATTAGGATTAAGTAGTCGATCTATTATCAGTTAGGAATTGGTAAATACTTTAGGTCATTATATCAAATTGATTGCCCACGGATGGGGATCGTTACTTAAATGTGCGTAGGTAACAAGTGTGCAGTTGGTATAGTGATTTGCATTTCCCCATGGGCGTTAACTGTCGTTGGTTAACGCCCATATACAACTTCTCCCAGTCGAGGTCTAAATTAATCTGTTTTATCGTTAGGGTAAATCACGCCTAACTGTTTGCGAGCTTCGTCAAGTACATTCATAACATCTAGTGACAGCGCGAATGTGTTTACATTAGACTCCCACTGATTTTTTGCTACTAACTGCATAAAATGAGCAACTTCAAATTTCATGAAATGCTCATCAAATTCTTCCGATAAGGTTTCTGATTCGCCATAGTTAGCAATAAACTCTACTTTTTTGAGTTGCGATACGGCTTCAATACGAATTCTGCCCAGTTCACCCTGTATTTCGGTTATGTTGTCACCTTGCGAAATTTTTGAGTAGCTAATAACAGCTTGCTTGTCTGAATAATTAAGCAGCACATCGCCAGCCCCGTCAACCCCAGTATCGAGTAACACGCCACTGGCATTTACATTTTGCGGTGCGCCCCAAAGCGCTATTAATAAGTAAAGCGGGTATATGCCTAAATCGACCAAGGCACCGTTAGCAAATTCAGGTAAAAAGGTGTTTGGGCGTTCGCCATTTTTATATTTATCGTAGCGCGAAGAGTACTGGCAATATTGCCCTATAAATTTTCTGGGAGTGCCTATTTTAGAAAGTGCATTTTTTAATAATGTAAAGTTAGGCAAGTGCGTGGTCATCATGGCTTCCATGTACAAGCACTGGTTTAGCTTAGCGGCGGCGATGATATTTTTTAGTTCTTGGCTATTAGCTGCGGATGGCTTTTCACCAAGTACATGTTTACCAGCGTTTAAGCACATAACCGCATATTGTTTGTGTAAGCTATTGGGGGCGGCTATGTAAACTGCATCAACCTGTTCGTCTTGGCAAACTTGTTCAATATGGGTAAATATTTTTGCTTGGCTACTTTTTGGGTGTTTTGCTAAAAAAGCTTCACCGCTTGAAAGCGCGCGTGAACAAACGCCATATAAATTAAAATCGGCTAGGGTATTTGCGGCGTCAAGTAATGTGTCGCTTATAAAATTAGTACCTACAATTACAAAGTTCATACTCACTCCTTAGAATAATGTTTATTTAAGTTTATCATTTTTTTAGCTCTGTATGCTCGCGGAGAATACCCAAACCAACGTTTTACACTGGCGCTAAGAGTCGCTTGTTCTTGATAGCCTAATAGCTCTGAGATGGTTGAAATACTGTAATGGTTTTGCGCCAAATAGTGCGCAGCTAATGAACGTCGGTTTGAGTCTTTTAGTTTTACAAAGCTTGTATTGTGTTTACTCAGTTCTCTGTGCAATGTTCTAGGGTGCATACCCAGCGCTTTAGCTATGGTCTCGTTGGTGCATTGGTATATTGGCAGCATAGGCCTAATTAAGGCGCTTACTTGGGTGGGAAGGGATTGATTATGCTGTTTACTTTGAGCTAAAAATTGCAGTGCGGCAGGTACTTTATCGTATTGATGTTGTGCAACCGTTAACGCTAAATCGGTTTTTAGAATAACAATACCGGCACTATTTCTATTTTGTGTGACTTTGCAACCAAAGTAAGTGTTATATGCGCGGGTATTAGTGGGCTGTTTTTGGGGCAAGAATACGGCTTGTGGTTTACAGGCGTTATTACTTAATTTTTTTATTACGCCCATGGCAAGGCCGATAGTTAGTTCGAGCACTTGAGTTGTTTTAGGTAATGGGTTTAAGCTTATTTGAAACGATAAAAAGAGCGTTTTATCAGCTTCTAACGGATGAATAGTTAAACTTAAAGCTGGGGTGTGTAGGTGCAAATATTTAATAACCCAGTTAAGGGCATCACCTAAATTAGTGCTACTTTTTGCTGCAATAGCAATAGGGCCAAGTATTTCAAAGCTTTGCTTATTGGCCAGTTGCAGCCCAAAGTTTGGGCAGTTGAGCGTATGTGCACAATGCTCAAGTAGTTCGGCGTAAGTGCTATAGGGCAAGTATTGTTGCTCTAAGTTATTAAAGCAAATGTTAAGGCCAAGTTGCGTCATTATTTGTATTATGTCACCGCCTAGGTGCGTAACAAGTGAGTCCATTCCTTGTAGTGATGTGGCCTTAATAAAATTATTCATGCATTGCTCCAAAAACTTGGTTGTCTAAAAATATCAAGTTTTGATGTGTTTTTCTATGCAGTATTAATAAGGTATTAATTTTTCATAAGGGCTCACATGCAGAGCACAACATTTGATTACATTGTTATAGGGGCTGGTAGTGCTGGGTGTGTTATTGCTTCGCGTTTATCTGAAGATAAAAATGTGAGTGTATGTTTAATTGAATCTGGCGGGAGCGATAAAAGCGCTTTTGTTCAAATGCCAGCTGGAATTGCTGCGAGCGTTCCTTATGGTATTAACAGTTGGCATTACAATACGGTACCTCAGAAAGCACTTAATAATCGGTGTGGTTTTGTGCCAAGAGGCAAAGTACTGGGTGGCTCAAGTTCAATCAATGCAATGGTTTACATTCGTGGTAATAAATACGACTACGACCAATGGGAGAGTTTGGGCAACACGGGTTGGGGTTTTAAAAATATGCTGCCTTACTTTATAAAAGCTGAAAACAACAAAGCATTTAATAATCACCCATTGCATGGTGATGATGGGCCGCTTCATGTGCAAGACCTCAATGCGCCAAGTTTTGTTAATCAATATTTTTTAAATGCCTGTGTAGAACAAGGAGTATCATTAAGCAATGATATTAACGCAGAAGAGCAAAGTGGCGCACGTTTGTCGCAGGTTACGCAGCATAATGGAGGACGCTGTAGTGCCGCAAAAGCGTATTTAACACCTAATTTAAATAGGCATAATTTAACAGTACTCACACATTGCCATGTTAATAAAATAAAGATAAAAAATAAAACCGCGCAAGGGGTGCAAATAGAGCAGAATAAAAAGCAAATAGAGTTAACAGCTAAAAAAGAGGTGATTTTAAGTGCGGGCGCAATTAATTCGCCTCAGGTATTAATGCTTTCGGGAGTTGGCCCAACAGACCACTTAAAATTACATAACATTGATGTAAAGGTTGCGTTAGAGGGAGTCGGCCAAAACTTACAAGACCACCTTACAGTTGTTCCACTTTTTAAAGCTAATAATAGCGCGGGCACCTTTGGTATTAGCCCAAAAGGTGCCCTTAAAGTTGCCAAAGGGGTTGTAGATTGGTTTAGTAATCGAAACGGGTGTTTAACAAGTAACTTTGCGGAGTCTCATGCGTTTATTAAGTTATTTAAAGATTCACCTGCGCCCGATGTTCAACTCGAATTTGTAATTGGTTTGGTAGACGATCATAGCCGCAAGTTACATTATGGCCATGGGTACAGTATTCATAGCAGTATTATGCGACCTAAAAGTAGAGGGACTATTAAGCTTGCAAACAATGACCCACACGCAGCACCGCTTATTGATCCTAATTATTTGAGCCATCCGGATGACTTAAATATAATGTTGTTAGGTTTGAAAAAAACACTCGCAATAATGAATAGCCCAGCCTTTGATGAAATTCGTGCCGATATGGTTTACCCACTGGATATAAATAATGATCAGCAGCTAATAGAATTTATTCGCCAAACGGCTGATACAGAATATCATCCCGTTGGGACGTGTAAAATGGGTAATGATGCTATGTCGGTTGTCGATAGCACATTGAAAGTGCATGGCGTTAATAATTTACGCGTTGTTGACGCGTCAATAATGCCCACAATTGTCACAGGTAACACTAATGCACCCGTTATAGCGATTGCAGAAAAAGCGGCTGACTTAATAAAGGCAGCCAATAGTTAGCTATAAAAAGTGTTTAGCCAATGCTGCCAATCAGATTCTAGGCGTAACATTTGCAGGTGCTTTTTAGCTTTAAAATGTTTGATTTGGTCTTCGTCAGCTATAAAAGGCCCTACTCGGCAAAGGGGGCAATGGTTTGGTGATAAGTAGCTTGGCTTAACTAATTGTTTGGCTAATTGTGGCTCTATAAAGCTACTTTTTGGGCTAAATACATACGTGATCCCGCTGGTGTCTTTAACGTGTTTGTCGCGGTCAACATTACGAATTTTATAACCCGAAAAACGTGATATATCAAATGGCATTTGGCCGCAGTACTCGCTGCTCAAACGTTCGTTTAAACTGCCTTCTATGTTCCATTCACGATAAGGTTTTACATCTTTAGAGGTAATAAAGCACAGCATTGGGCCATTTGGATTTAGTGCAAACTCAGTGGCGTATTTAATAAATTGATGTAATAAGGCTCTATTTAAAACATTCATACTTGATTGACGAGTATTAGCTTCATATTCCTTTTTACCTACAAATGCAGGAATAAGTGGAAACTGAAAAATAACAACGTCAAAGCATTGATTATTACTTTTTAACGCTTGCCAACACGCTTTGTTTGTCACATCAAAACGATTAAGAACTTCAACACTGCATTCACGCAATTTATTTAAAGCGTTATCAGGGTACTTTTGTTCTAAGGTTTGCGCGCTATCGTAAGTTGAGGCTACCAACGTGTTTGGTTTTACGTGCTCATAAATTGCATGAGAAAACGATAAGTCGCCATCGCCAACGGTAAGTATTCGCCAATTAGAGTTTAAATACATACTGTGCTAAGTGTCTTGCTTATGAACGTTTTGAGATTGTTTATTCGCCGCATTTAAACGTTCAAAGGCAAGTCTTGTTTTTAGGCCTTCGATGGCTATTTGTTTAATAAGTAGGTTAAAGGTGATCACAATCGCAAACGCAAAGTGCAATGGGCCGTCTGTAAATCCGCCGTCTGCTTTATATAGCGTTACGCCAAATAATATGAGTAACACAACTAAAAATATCTCAATAAGTTGGTTTGAATAAAAGTTGAGGCGATTTTCATTTTTGTGATCTTTTTTTATGCTAATAGCACAAAAAAAAGGAATGACCTTTATTTTAAAAGCGGCGTTTTTTTCTACGTAATTTTCGCCAAGTTCGTTAAGCTGCTGGCGTAATTGGTCAATCATGGTGAGTCCTCAAATAGCTGTGCGCGGATGGTACATTATTACCGCGCAATATTTAAGGTAATAGCTGCTATTTTGGGTAAATACTCATACCAATAATAAATATGTGGCACACAAACACGACCGACGTGAGCACAAAGCGCATTTTTTGATAGTCTTTATGGTAGGTTTGCCACTGTGGTGTAGATTTTTCAAAAAGTAAAACCAGCCAAAAACTCAGCGATAACCACCCTAAAACCCATTCAATAGGTAAAAATGCTAAAAATGGGACTGGAATAACAGGTAGTACCGCTTTTATTGCATCTGCATAGCTTTGCACTCCAGCATGCCAAAGGTTACCAGCCATAAAGGCAAGTATAGCAATGCTATAAAAGGTAAAAAACTCTAAGTTTACACTGTTACTACCGAGCATTAGCGGCCAAGCTAAACAGGCTAAAAACGGGATTAGGCCAAGGTAGCCTAATTGAATGTGATTGATAAACTTGTTCATAACAGTGTGCCCTGAATATTTTAATAGTAAGCGAGGCAATTGTATCAGCCTTGCGCGTGCAAGCCGATATGTTGCAATAAATTAAATACGAATCTATCTGTAATTTAGTTTCATCTTAAAAATCGATTATTTTAATCTAAACAATCAATTTTATTTAATTTATTAATGGGCTTATTGTATTAATCAAGCCAGCAAGGTTAGCCAACAAATCTAGCCTTGCTTGATAACTTAAATTAATACATTAAATATAAATGAGGAATACTATGAGCACTTCATTAATCAACACAAAAATTCAACCTTTCAACGCAACTGCATACCACAATGGTGATTTTGTAGAAGTATCTGAAAAAGATGTACTTGGTAAGTGGTCAATCTTCTTCTTTTACCCAGCAGATTTCACATTTGTATGTCCTACAGAGTTAGGCGACCTTGCAGATTACTACGCACAGCTTCAAGAAATGGGCGTAGAAGTTTACTCAGTATCAACTGATACTCATTTCACTCATAAAGCATGGCACGATACGTCAGACACAATCGGTAAAATTACTTACCCAATGATTGGCGACCCAACTGGCCGTATTACTCGCAGCTTCGGTGTAATGATTGAAGAAGAAGGTCTAGCACTTCGTGGTACTTTTGTAATGAACCCTGAGGGCGAAATCAAAGTAATCGAAACTCACGATTTAGGTATTGGTCGTAGCGCTAAAGAGTTAGTACGTAAAGTACAAGCTGCACAATACATTGCAACTCACGACGGTGAAGTTTGTCCTGCATCTTGGCAGCCAGGTGAAGACACACTTGCTCCTTCACTAGACCTAGTTGGTAAAATCTAAGTATAGATTTATCCCTACTATAAAGGCAGGCAACTGCCCTTAAACCAATAAATATTCGTTTATTGGTGCCTCCTATCTCAATTTGATAATTAAGCACATGCGTTTATTGGCATGGGAGGCTTGCTGTTTAAATTTTCCTAAAAAGGGTTAAGCCATGTTAGATAACAACATTAAAAATCAATTAAAAAGCCATTTTGAATCGCTTACTCAACCTGTTGAGCTGCTTATTGCCTTGGATGACAGCAAAAAATCAGCAGAAGTTGAAAGCTTAGCAAACGACTTAGCATCATTAAGCGATAAGTTTACAGTAGTTACCAACCCTGATACCAGCGCACGACGCCCGTCTATGGTTGTACATTCACCAATTAAAAATACCCACATTACGTTTGCAGGCGTACCGATGGGACACGAATTTACAAGTTTAGTGTTGGCGCTTTTACATACTGGCGGACATGCAAGCAAAGCAAAAAGCGAAGACATTGAACAAATACAATCACTTGATCAAGAACTTAATTTTGAGATTTACATTAGCTTGAGTTGCCAAACATGCCCACAAGTAGTGCAGGCGCTAAATACAATGGCGGCGACTAATAGCAAAATCAAAGCAACAATGATTGACGGCGCACTATTTCAAGAGGAAGTAGAAGAGCGCAACATTTTAGCCGTACCGGCTGTTTATTTAAATGGCGAACCATTTAGCCAAGGTGCATTAAGCCTAACTGACATATTAAACAAAGTAGATAGTAAAGGTGCAGCACGCCAAGCTGCGGCACTTAGTGAAAAAGATGAATTTGACGTATTAGTAGTAGGTGGCGGACCTGCGGGTGCCTCAGCTGCTATTTATTCTGCACGTAAAGGGTTAAATACCGGTATTGTTGCAGAGCGATTTGGCGGGCAAGTTGCTGACACATTAGCTATTGAAAACTTTATCTCGATTAAAGCCACTGAAGGCCCTAAGCTTGTTGCACAGCTTGAAGAGCATGTGAAAGAGTACGATGTTGATGTAATGCATAACCAACGTGCTGCAGGGCTTGAACGCGTTAATAACAAATACGAAATTACGCTTGAAAACGGGGCTACTTTAAAAGCTAAATCACTTGTTTTAGCAACCGGTGCACGCTGGCGCGAAATGAACGTACCCGGTGAGCAAGAGTACCGCGGTCACGGTGTAGCATACTGCCCGCATTGTGACGGTCCTTTATTTAAAGGCAAGCCCGTAGCTGTAATTGGTGGTGGTAACTCAGGTATTGAAGCCGCAATCGATTTAGCAAACATTGTTGAGCATGTAACAGTACTTGAGTTTGCAGATACATTACGTGCCGATGAAGTACTTATTCGCAAAGCAAACAGCTTAAATAATATTACTATTATTAAAAATGCCCAAACTACAGAAGTACTTGGCGATGGTAAAAAGGTGACAGGACTTACATACACAGACAGAGTAACAGGTGATAGTAAGGCACTTACTTTAGCGGGTATTTTTGTTCAAATAGGCTTAATCCCTAACACTGAGTGGTTAAAAATTAGTGACTTAGAGCTAAGTAAATTTGGTGAAATATTAATTGATGCAAAAGGTGCTACGTCATTACCAGGTGTTTATGGCGCAGGTGATGCAACAAATACCCCATTTAAACAAATTATTATTGCGATGGGCAGCGGCGCAACAGCAAGTTTAGGTTCTTTTGATTACTTAATTCGCAACAGCGAAGAAAGCCAGCAAGACAAAACAGCTGCTTAAACTGTAAAACCCTCTCTTGATATAACAGCAAGGTACACCCAAAGCTGTTTGTTAACCCAAGCCGCCCTCTCCAAAGGCGGCTTTTTTATGATGCAAATAACCTTTTTAAAAAATAGGCTAATCGCCGCCACAACTAGAATCTGAGCCGCTGCAACTATTATCAGAGTAACTTGCGCCGCCACTGTAGCCTGTTGTGCCGCTATTTGACTTTGAAGTTATGAAACTGAGCAATAGTAAAAAGCCGCTGATAATCAACACAACCATGACTGATTGCCAATCATCTGATGAGTAACCGGCGAAAAAAGCAATACTAAAAATAGTAATTAATAGCGTTCGAGCTATTAGCTTCATTGTTATCTCCTTTTACCTTTTTTTTAATTAATTATCTAATTAAGCTTAAATTTGGTTTAACAGTTTTTATTGCTGATGCTATGGCTGATTCTAACGAATACATTTTAAATGGCTTTGATATAAATAAATCCATACCCGCTTGTTTACACGCAAGTTTGTCTTGAGACGATGTATTAGCGGTTAAAGCAACAATATAGGTCTTATTAGTAGGGCAAATATTTTGCTCTCTTAACTGTTTAGTGGCCTCAAACCCGTCCAAAATAGGCATGATACAATCCATGAAAATAAGGTCATACGGCTTTTGCTTACATTTTAAAACAGCGTCTTGCCCGTCCACAGCAAAGTCGGGGTTTATATCAAGCTTATTTAAGGATGCGTTAAGCACTAATCTATTGATGTCGTTATCATCAACAACAAGTACAGATAACTCATTTGTATCAATATTAATATTAGCGAGGGGTTTGTCTTCAAGTATTTGCTCCTCGCCTCGGGTTATTGGAATATAAACTGAAAATGTAGAGCCTTTATTAATTTCGCTACTGACTTCAATTTGACCGCCCATGTATTGCACAAGCTCTTTTACAATTGCTAGGCCTAGGCCAGTGCCACCTTTAGTATTTTTAGAATCGACTTCTTGCGTAAATGGCGAAAATAGCGATTTTAGAAATTCAGGAGTCATTCCTCTGCCTGAGTCGGTTACGGTAATAGTGAGTGACAAATTACCGTCAGTATTGGTTAAAAACGTGTCCAGCTTTACAATACCTTGTTCTGTAAACTTTAATGCGTTGCTGAGTAAATTAGAGGTGATTTGACTTAGGCGTGTGTTGTCGAAAAAGGCCCAGCAATCGTCATTAATTTCATTTTTTACTTCAAGTGCAACACGCTTTTCAGTAAATAAAGGGGTATAAAGTGAAACAAGGTCAGTAAAAACAGTTTTTAATAAAACATTATTCGGTTCTAATTTAAGCTCACCATGATTAATTTTTGAAAAATCAAGAACCTCATTAATAATATTCAATAATATATCTGAGCTGCGTAGCGCAACTTTGATTTTTTCTGTTCTTTTTTCTGGGTCATGCTCATCTATCAAGTTGGTGAGCATGCCTGTGATACCATTAAGCGGTGTTCTGAGTTCATGGCTTATTTTTGCAAAAAGCATGCTTCTGTCAAAAAGTAAGCGTTCAGCCTCTGCTTTTTTACTTTTAAGCTCTTCGCGTAATCTCATCGACTCAGTAATATCTTGAAATGTACCAAATAGCCTTACGCAGGTGTCGCCTTCAAATTCAGCTTCACCGAATGTAGAAACCCAGATGTTGTTATTATTTGCGGTAACAATTTCTAGTTCTAAATTCCATTTTTCGCCTTTTCCAACGGCTAATTCTACTGCTTTAGTAATATTTTCGCGGCTAGATCCTTCTTTGTAGAAGTTGATTGCTGTTTCCATCATTGGTTGATAGTTTTCATCAACTTCGTGAATAAGCTTGGTTTGTTTGCTCCAATAAATTTTATTGTGAGCAATATCAACTTCCCATGTGCCAATATTTGCGACGCTTTCTAGTTTTAATAGGCTATTACTGTTTTTTGTTAGGCGGTCTTTAGTTTGGTTTCTGGCAAACTCAGCGCCTAACCACTGCGCAAATAACTCTATATAGTCATAGGCCTGATCGGTAAATACCGGAGATTGATTGGCTGAGGAAAAGTTAACTGTGCCAAAAACCTCGTTTCCAACTTTAATTGGAGCACCAATGTAAGACTCTAGCTGAAAATTAGTAAAGCATGGGTGATCGGCTATTTCGCTTTGCGATACATTATGAAACGCAAGTGCGGAGCCTGCATTGAGCGTATGAACGCAGTAGGTATCATTTAAATTAAATTGTGTGCCGATGGCAAGCCCGTTGTCAGGAGTCACTGCATATAGAACAGTGTAAATACGTTCTTGTACTTCACTGATAATAGCTAAATCGAGGCCAAAGACTTTAAGCCCAAAATTTAATAATTTTTGCGTTTTATCATCAAAAGCCAAATTTTGGTCAGAAACTATGTCGTGAAATTGCCTAAGAAAATTCAATAGAAAAAGATCCTTTAGAAATAATTTTTCAAACTCAATTTTAACTAGCAGCTAATACAGATAGAACAAAATTGAAACAGTGATGATTTATTACTCACAAACTAAATAATATTAAGACGCTTTTTATATAAACCATAATTAAAAAAATATTAGTTATTTAATAAGTTGAGTTAGGTGTATATTCAGGGTTAATATCGCCATCAACTTCTTCTGGGTCAACATCGTTTATAAGCAGTGTTTCTCTTACCGCTTCAATATGACTCAGTACTGTTTGATAACGTTCACCGTATTCGTATTTAGTTACTTCAATAGCTTTTGGCATATACGTAAATGCTATTTTAAGAGCATGAAGGGCATCTTCGTTCATTTTTTCACTCATCAATTTCTCCTAACCAAATACAATTAACAAATCAAGGTTACTATCGGCAGCTAATGTTTTTTCTTTAATTATTTCTATAGCTTAACATGACAATAAATAAGTACGGGCTTCTTCTAAACCTATGTTATAGCCATTATTTAAAACATCAAACGATTTAGTTGTTCTGCCTACCTTAAATTGTTTTGGTGGTGCAATAATATTAATTTTGCAATCACTGGGCGGGCTTAATATGAAGTCGATACTTTTATTATAAACTTCGGCTCTGTTTAAAGTTGCATTAATTAATGCAGGGTAGCCTTTATATATTTTTTTTGTTAGCCAAGGTGCTTTTGTTAATTTTTTACGATAACCAAGCGAGCGAGACAGTATAACGGTTATTTCGCGTGCTCCCATTTCGTATGCTTTAATCACAGGTATAGAGTCTGAAACACCCCCATCGGTCATTTGTATTTTATTGAGTATTGGGTAATCACGATATGCAATGGGAATAGCACAGGATGCTTTTAGCTGCTCAACCATGCTATTGCTTGTTGCTTTTAAGTAGAGGGCTTTGCCTGAATAGACTGCCGTGGTAACAATGTAAAATGATTGTGGGTTTTGTTCAAAGACTTCTGTTTGCAAGGGAATATCACGAATTGTTTGCTCCCATAGCCAATCGAGGTCAAACAAATGCCCGCCTTTAACAAATCTTGCTAGATTAATAAACTCAGGCCTGCAAGAATAATCGGTTATTACTTTGTGGTTTCGCATAGGTTGATTACATAAAAACGCGGCGACATTTGTTGCCCCTGCTGACACACCAAAATAACAATCAAAGGGTTGATAACTTTGCGTTAAAAATTCATCAAGCACGCCCGCCGCAAATATACCGCGCATTGCGCCGCCTTCGACTACAAGCGCATGTTTTATATTTTTGGCCATAATTATAACTCCTTTTAATCTGTTTTTATGCTAGCAATTAAGTTTGAGTAGAGCGAGTAAAAAATTCATATAATCAATACGTTATTTTACTAATGGTTGAGTGTCTTACACAGGTTAATAGTTCATATATTAATTCATTTACACACTAGTTTAATGATATTTATGAATATTTGTACATCTAACCAGTGATAACCTTTGTTGTGCAAGTCTGTGTTAATAGGAAAGAATATTTAATACTAATTCGTTTAATTGAGTCTTAGTGTGAATTGGTATAGGAGTTCTTTCTATGCGGCTACTTAAAACGATGTTGCTGTGATCAAAAGCAGCAGTTTGAGGAGGTGCTATATATTTTTTACTAAATCGATGTTATCTATAGGGATTACCAAAAAGTAGCTATTTAGGCAATTTAGTTTGTTGCCTTAAAAATGCCCATTTATACAAAATTTTAATTCTGAAAGGTCACAGGCTTTAGTATGGCTGATTTTAAGACAATCCTATTTAGTAAAGTACAAAACCAGCTTGGAGAAAGCCCTCTTTGGCATCCAATACTTGATATGCTTTTTTGGGTTGATATCAATAAAAAACTGTTATTTTGTTGCTCATTCGATGAACCAGAAAAAATATACTCGGTTGAAATGCCTTTTATAGTGACCGCTATAGCTTGGCATGATGCAGAACATTTGATTTTAGGAACTGAGTTAGGTATTTATCGCTATAACATAAACAGTAAATTCACTGAATTAATTATAGAACTTGAAAGTAATGAGCTTAATAGACGCTCAAACGATGGGCGAGCCGATCCGTGGGGTGGCTTTTGGTTAAGTACCATGGATAAGAGTGCCGAAAAAGGGCAGGGGAAAGTATACCGCTATTACAATAAAAAGCTTGAGTGCATTATTACTGATTTAACTATTCCTAATGGTTTGTGCTTTGATAAAAACCGCTCACGTGGTTACTATTGTGACTCTTTTACAAGCTGTATCTACCAGCTTGACCTTGATGATATTACAGGCGAAGTTGTTGGTACTGAAAAGGTATTTTATCAATTTAGTAATACAGACATAGACCCAGATGGATGCGTAATCGACAGTAAAGGTAACTTGTGGCTAGCGGTATGGGGAATGGGGTGCGTTATGTGCTTATCGCCTGATGCCGAATTACTCCACACAATAAAAGTAAACATCCTTAATCCTACATGTACAGCATTTGGTGGAAAACAAGGTGAGCTGCTATTTGTAACTTCAGCACTGTGCGAATCTAATAATGATTTACAAAATGTACAAGGGACGACATTGCAAATAACCGGAATAAAAAACGGGCAGCTAGAGCCACCCGTTATTTTATAATTAGCTTAAAGATTACTAGGCTACGGGTTTGACCCACATAACGCCAACATCTTTTTTTATAACGTATACGCGAGTGCCTGCACTAATTAGCTGCTCACTTTTTAATTTCCAGCTAATACCTGAATAATTATACGTAGTTAACCCTTGATCGGTAACGTCGTCATCAAGAGTAAACGTAAGCTCTGCAAAGTCGTTTGTTACGGGTTTGGTATCTACACGATTTTGCATTTTTTTTAGTGGTTTCCACAAACCAATGGCTAAAATAGCCGTTACCACAGTATTACTCCAAAGTGCTGTTGTTAATGAGTCAGGTAAAATACCAATGCTCATTGAAAAACCCGTTATCAGCAGCGATAAGCCAAAAAACAATAGAATAATAGTAGAGAGACCAAGCACTGCTACCTCTACTATCAAAGCAAGTATACCCAGTACCATGAGTGCTTGCGGTAGGTTTTGCAAAATAAAGTCCATACTAGCCTCTCTAATTCTTAGCTTTTGTTTTGTTTATTTAAGCTATTAATAATTGCCATACCTTGAGCAACCATTGAACTTGCATCTGTTGCGTTATCAGGTAGTAAAACAACCGATGATTCGCGTGCTATTGCTTCTTTAGCTGATATGGCTTTAGTTGCTAAATCAAGTTGAATTGCTTTTTGACCTTGTTCGGTATCTGCAGCTTCACCAACTTTTAGTAAGGCATTTGCTTGTGCTTCTGCAACGGTTGTAATTGCAGTTGCTTCACCTTCTGCACGTAAAATTTGTTCAGCTTTATCGGCTTCTGCTGCAAGAACTTGTGCTTGCTTTTTACCTTCGGCCACATTTATGTTTGCTTGGCGGTCGCCTTCAGACTCTAAAATTTGGGCACGTTTTACTCGCTCAGCTTTCATTTGTGCTTCCATAGCTTCCATAATAGAGTTTGGTGGCACAATATCTTTAATTTCGTAACGCAATACTTGAATACCCCAAGGCTCAGATGCTTGATTGATTGCAGCTACAATATTGGTATTAAGTAAATCACGTTCTTCAAACGTTTTATCTAGCTCCATTTTACCGAGCTCAGAACGCATTGTTGTTTGTGACAGTTGCACAACCGCAAATGTGTAATCGTCAACACCATAGGTTGCTTTATATGGATCGAGTACTCTAAAGTAAAGTACGCCGTCTACAATTAATGAAATATTATCTTTGGTTATAGCCGATTGAGATGGAACATCTTGCGCTTGCTCTTTTAAACTGCGATCAGCAGAAATTCTGTCAATAAACGGAATAATAAAGTTTAGTCCGGCTTCTTTGGTTGATTGGTATTTACCAAAACGTTCAATTAGCCAAGCTCTATTTTGAGGGACAAATTTAACACTGCTTTTTAGAAGCACAATAACAAATATGAGTAAAAATGCCTCGACGGTAAAAACGATATCGAGTATTTGAGATACTGGATCCATTTAAATATTCCTTTTAATAGTTAGTCATAAAATGGTGTATTGTTTTAATTTTAAACGGTTTAAGATTAACACTCATCAGGGCAATTACCTACAAAAACAACATTGTAAGCAACATATATTATTTAGGAGAATACTCTGAGATTTTATTTCGGCCTGATTCTTTGGCATGATAAAGAGCAGCATCGGCTTTTGAAATTATATCTTTAGCTATTGTTTTAGTATTAGGGATAACACTATAAAAACCAATACTTAAAGTAAGCTGTTTGCTTACATCTGATTGATTATGTTCAATGTTTAGTCGCGCTATGTCATTTTGAATTAAGGTAGAGAAACAATTTGCATTCTCTGAGTCTGTGCAGGGTAAAATAATTGCAAATTCTTCACCGCCATATCGAGCTGCCAGGTCGCCGGGGCGTTTACATAAATTTTGAAGTGTTTCTGCAACGTATTTTAAAGCCTCATCTCCTTTTAGATGACCATAGCTATCATTGTACTTTTTAAAAAAGTCGATATCGCAAATAATTAAACTAATGGGTTGCTGATAACGAACGCAGCGTTGTATTTCATCCTCAAAGGTTTTGTCAAAACACCGACGATTGGCAATTGTTGTTAAACCATCAGTGTTTACTAATTCGCTTAATTTTTGATTGGCGGTTATGAGTTGCTGCTGCGCTAGTTCTAGCTTTTGTTTGTAGTTTATATTTTTGAACGCATTAGTAAGTATTTCACCAACGAGTTTAATTCGAATTAAATCAAGGTTCGTCCACTCACGTTTTTCAGCTACGCAGTCGCAACCAATAAAACCAACCAGCTCTTTTTCGTAGCTTAGGCCAATACACAATACAGATTTAATTTTTTGTAGTTCAAATTCTTTTTTTTCCCCCCCCGCAGAGGCAGGTAGATCCGAAACATCATTAACTTTAAATAAGTATGTGTCGTTCATTAATTTAAAAAAGTAAGGTAGTTCGCTTTTAGGTACATTTTGCAACGAGTCCTTAAAAGGTACTATACCTTTATTCACCCACTCATGCGTATTACTCATTTGAGTGTTCTCGTCGTTAAATTTAAAAAGGTAACTACGGTCTGCTTGGCATACAGTACCAATTGCTTTAAGTGCGTAATCTATATGGCTATCTATATCATCGTTTTGAATATCAATGAGATCTGCAGATATATTCGATATAACAACATCAAAATCATATTGTTCATCGATTTTGTGTTTTTCTATTTCAAAGGTAATCATTGAAACGGTCTCGGTAATATAAGCAAATTTAATATTTAATAAAAAGGCTGTTTCATTAATTTCAAGTACAACGTTATTTAACACATTTGGTATTAGGTAAACATCAAACAGGTTTTGCAGTAATAAAGGTTTTTTACTTAATGGGCTTATAAGCTTAATGTGGCCAAAATGGTTTGCGCACAGGTCATCACCCTGTTCTAAATTAAACAGTTTTAAGGCTTGATTATTCGCTTTGTAATTGCGTGTTTTTGAGTCATGTACTAAAACAGCAAAAGGGAGGCACTTTAATGTTCTCCATATGTCTTTTATTGAATTCAAGGCTTATGACTACCTCTTGTTAGTTCGAAGCTTGGTTGCGTTCGTTTGTTATTATTTTTATATAGTATGTTTTAGTACACTTTTGTTGATATTACTAACTTTTTAGTGCGTTTAAATGAACGACGTATTATAATTGATACTGTATATCATTACTCCTTTCTCCAGTGAGCCTCAAATGGCTTACTTGCATTTTAAGTATAGGTAATCCAAGCATTTCATGACAGAGATCACAACACATCAAGCTTCTCGCCGACGCTTACTTATTGCACTTGCCATTACATGTTCATTTATGGTTATACAAGTGATTGGTGCTTACTACGCTAATTCATTAGCTGTACTAGCGGACGCAGGGCACTTATTTGTTCACAATAGTTCGCTTTTTATAGCATTAATCGCATCAAGTTTTGCAATTCATTTAGCAAAAACATATAACGATGGATATCAACGTGCTGAGTTAGTGGGGGGGCTTGTTAATGGCATATTGTACCTTGCGATTAGTTTGGTCATTTTATACGAAGGTGGTGAGCGCTTTATTCATCAGCACGAGGGTAATGAGCTTGAGATTAATAGTTATTTAATGTCAGTTATAGCTGGTTTAGGCTTTTTGTTTCATGGTGCAGCTGCTTGGGTTTTGTACAAAGGACGTAAAGCAAGCATTAATGTATACGCTGTGTTTTTACACTCATTTTTTGATTTAATTTCAACAGTATCTACATTCGTTGCTGGTGTATTAATATATTTAACAGGCTTTGCAATTATCGATATTTTATCGAGTATGCTTATTGCGTCATTTGTGTTGTTTACGGGTATTAAAGTTATTATTAGTTGTATTAAAGGCTTACGTTTAAATAAAGCTAAACTTCCTAAGGTAACTGATATTGAAAGCGAAATCACAGGTATGGAACACGTGCATAACGTACATAATGTGACTGTAACACGTAACTACGATGGCTTAGTAGTGGGTGCTCACGTGGTACTTAAAAAGCATTGTACTATTGAAAAACACGATGAAGCATGTCGCTTAAAGGTGGAAAACCTGCTTGCTGAGAGGTTTAAAGTTACCAGTAGCGTACTGCAAATTGAAAGCCATGAGTGTCATCATATTCATTAGGGTTCATTAACTTTCAAAGTTTAATCTTTAGTATTCTGAATGATATTTAGGTAAGGTAACGCCTATGAAGTGCGTAATTCTCTCAAATAAACTTTAGCGCAGCATCGATGCCAAATAGACGTGTCCCCGAAGGGGCTTCCTCAGAGCAATTTACTGCTTGTTGCTTGGTATTGGCTTGTTCTTATATGGATGTAATTCAGTAAAGTTACGTAGGAGCATTTATCAAGCCAACAAGGTTATAAAACCTCGCGCTGCGATTAAATAGCTTCTAGCTTGAACGGGGTTTAGTCCACAAGGCCAATTGGCCCTAATATTAATTAAGTGCCAAGGTTTTAAATCCTCTTTTTAGATATTTTAAATAAGCTCAATAATTTTGCTAAAACAACTACTTTTTTTAAGAGCCTCAGCACTCATCGGCCTTGCAAAGTAATAACCTTGAAGCACATGGCACCCCGCGTTAGCTAAAAACTCCATTTGCTCACGATTTTCAACGCCTTCGGCAATACAATATAAGTTTAGGTTTTCAGCTAAAGAAAGAATAGTTTTAATAATTGACTCGTCTCCTTTATCTTCACCAATACTATTTACAAAACTCTGATCTATTTTTATAACGTTAATCGGAAATTGGCTTAAATAAGTTAATGATGAATAACCTGTGCCAAAGTCATCAAGTAATAATTTAAACCCTGCTGTTTTCAACGCCTGTAATTGCTTTGCAGCTTTGTATTTATCTTCGAGCAAAATGCTTTCTGTAATTTCGAGCCTTAGCTGCCTGGTTTGAACATTAAATTCTTTTAAAATATGCTCCAACCGATCCGTTATATTCGCTTTTAAAATGTGTTTAGGCGACAAGTTTAAAGAAATATAAAATAAGGGATTCTCATTAAGCAATGGGGCTAATTCAATAAGCGCACGTTTTAGTGCAAGCTCAGTTAGGTGTTCTATTAACCCTGTTTCTTCTGATATAGGAATAAACACCGCAGGTGAAACAAATTGTCCTTTGTTTTTCCAACGCATGAGTAACTCCACGCCGTTAATCGTTTTTGCTTCTATATCAATAATGGGTTGGTAATGATTAAACAAAAGGTCGGCTTTTACTGCATCTTTTAAATCATTTTCGAGCAGCAGTTTTTGTTTTATTTGTTCATTCATTTCATCGCTAAAGAAACTGAAGTCATTCCTACCATTTTGCTTAGCTTGCATCATTGCAACATCTGCATTTCGAATTAAAATGTCGGTTGTGATGGCGTCAAAGGGGTAAAGAGCTACCCCTATACTGGCAGAAATATTAATGGCAAAGTCTTCAATTATTACTTTATTTGCTAATTCTTTACTAATTAGTTTAACGGTTTCCTTCAACGAGTCTTGCGATTCTACATTTTTGATAAGAACTAAAAATTCATCCCCGCTTTGTCGGCCAAGCTGTGCATTTTCGTTAAGTATATTATTGACCCGCTCAGTAATATTGCAAAGAAGCTTATCACCTACAGCATGACCAAAAGAGTCATTCACTGGTTTAAACTTATCTAAATCAATAAACAAGAGTGCGCAATGTGTATTTGAGCTTGCAGCTTGCTTAATAGCTTCCTCAATGTTTTGGTACATTAAACTACGGTTTGGTAGTTTTGTAAGTGCGTCATAGTTAGCTAAATATCGCAGCTCATTTTCAGCTCTTTTTTGCTCAGTTAAGTCAGAAATAACAATTACATAGTAGCTTACTTCTGTTGTGCTTTTAGCAACTGCAGTCACATTAATATGCACTGGGTGCTTATTATTTTTAGCTGTTTTTATTAAGGTATCGATATGCCAGTTTTCAGTTGGCTGCAATGCCTTTAATGTTTTTGCAAATTCTTTACACTTTTCTATACCAAGCGATTTTATAAATAGTTTAGGGCTAATATTTGTAGATGTTTGTGTATCAGAAAACGTTCTTATGAAACTAGTATTCGCGGAAAAAGGCAGTAAGTGGTCGTCTAAAATCAGCAACCAATCGTTTATTTGGCCAAATGCTTCACCTAATATTTTAGCTTGCTCTTCATTAGCACGCTGCTCAGTAATATTGGTATAGATACCTGATACATATAAAGGCTTGCCTGTTTGAGTATCAAAAATTATTTGGCCTGTGTCTTGGTACCATAACCAATGGCCATTTTTATGGCGAAGACGAAATGTTAATTGCCAATTTTTATTTTTACTTTTATTACTTATGTAATTTTGCCATTTGGTTTCAAAGCGGCGCTTATCGTCAGGATGTATAATAGAAAAAAACTTCTCTATAGCTACCCGTTCTTCTAAGTTTTCGTAACCCAGTTCTGTGCCACGTAAAGTATTTACTGAACGGTCTAAAAATTGATAATCCCATACGCCACTTTTATTGTTTCTAAGGGCGAGTTCTGTTTGTTTTTTCGAGTTTATGGTGTCTGTATGCGCTTGTTGAATAACATTTTGACGGTTTCGGTACTGCCAAAAAAATAAAGCGAAAAGGGTGAGCGTAATGATAATATATGTGAATAGCGCAAAGGGTGACTTCCAGGGTGCATGGGCTACATTTATGCTGAGCTCTACTGGTTTAGCTTTAATTACACCATCTTTGAAATGCGCGTTTATAGCGAGAGAGTAGTTGCCTGGTTGAAGTTTAGTAAAAAACACCTGGTTTGATTTTAAGTTTTCATAAGTAAGTGATGTTGGGCCATCAAGAACCACATCATAAAACGTTTTATTTGTATCTGGATACGAAAAATCAGAAAAGTTTACTGTTAACCCCATATCGTCATGGTTCAGTTTGAGCGCTTGATTACTGTACTTAAGGGGAGAAAAAGGCAATTCCCTCGTTAATAAACTGACATCTGTAATAGCTAGTCTATGTTTTTCGGTTGTTTTTTTTGTTTTGAAGTCAGCAGGGTTAAAAAGTAGGGCGCCTGCGTTACTACCTAATATTATTTGCCCATTATTCAATTTCTTTTGTGTGTAGTCTGTAAATTTACTGGTGTTTAAACCATCTTTAACCGAAAAACTTGTAACATTGTGTGTGTTGAGATCTATTTTGTAGAGTCCATTGTCAGAACTGGCCCACAGGTAATCTTTTTCATCAGGCACTAAAGACAAAATTGAATTAGAATTTAACGAGTTTTTAAGGCTTAAAGAATGCTTTTTTTCGTAGCTTTGTGGGTCTACGCCAATTAAACCTTCATGAGTTGTTGCAAGCCATAAAATATTTCTTTTTAAGTCAAGGTAGTAATTATCTACGGTGTAATAAATGTCGTCTTTAGTCTTTGATGACTGAAATATTTGGGTTAAGTTTTGTGATTCTTCGTTATACCTAACCAAGCTATTACTCATACTAATTAAAAGTTCGTTCGGATGAGTTTCCAATGGCGGAAGAAACACATAGGCATTTATCGGATCTAGGAGGTTTTTAAGTCCTTTAATAACCCTTATACCACCCGTTTTTTCGTTGAACAGGTAAAAGTTTTTGTCGTTTGCAAATGCAAATAGATGGCTGTCAATTTTGGCAAAGCCAAAAATAGTCGGTTGAGTAAGTAAATCGTTATTACTACTTAAATTTGATACTAATTGTTTACTGTTTTTATCAAACAACTCAAACCCATTGTATGTATACAGCCATAAATATTGGTTGTTTCCTAGTGAAGATGCAAAAACATCATAAATTGCTGAAGAGCCAAACACTGCTTTAGTATCGGTTGAATTTAAAAAAGTACGCGTGGTTTTTGTTTTAGGGTTGTATTGAGCTAGGCCATCATTTGTGCCAAACCATATAATATTATCTTCGTCTTCGTGAATTTTGTTTATGGTATTATTGACAGGCAAATTAATATTTTTAAATCGCCTAGTGTTAATAGGCCATGTGAATACCCCCTGGCTTCTTGAGGATAACCAAAGTACTCCGGTTTGGCTTATTGTTAAATCATCAATTGAGTTATCGTTTATGTTAAATTTACTTTTTTCATAATTTAATATGAGCTCTATTTCGCTGTTTATTCGGCTAAAATTAAATAACCCTTTTTCGGTTGCTACAAAATCACCATCATCAGAATTAATGTAATCCCAAATATTGAGGTCGGGAATAAGCGTTATTATAGAACTGAGTAATTGGTTATCATTTAAAAATTCGAATCTATACAATCCTTCTACCGTACCAACTAGAAGACCAAGCTCTTTGTCTACCTGTAAAAACTTTACATTAATGTTGTCTATTGTTGTCTGTTCGGCAGGGTGCAGTGTAACTTCTGCAAGTTGATTGCTAATAAGGTTGAACGTATGTAGGCCATCATTGGCACCAATATAAAGTGTATTATTATATAGTGTAAGAGCACGTATATATGATGTTTTATTAGCTAAAACCGCTGTTTGTGTAAAAGCACCAGTGGTTTTATTGTAAGAGAGTATTTGGTTATCAATGGCTAAATAATAAAACTCGTTTTGTTCGGCCATTGCTGATACGGAAGAATAAATTTGTGTTTCTTTATCAAGCTTGCCAGAGAAGATTTTTTCTGTTTTGAGAGTTTGTGGGTCTATTATGTATGCACCCGATAACTCAGTGGAAACAAGTAGCTTACCGTCTTGTGTTTTCAAAACTGTGAATATGTAATGCTTGTCTAGCTCAAAACCACCGTCGAATGTTTCAACGGTATAGCCATCAAACCTGTTTAACCCTTGTTGTGTTGCAATCCAAATGTATCCAATTTCATCTTCTTGTATTTTTACAACGTAGTTTTGTGAGAGCCCTTCATCTGTAGAAAGGCGCTGTAATTGTTGGGCATAATTTTGCGATGCAAATGCATTAGTAATACATAACATGAAAATTAAAATAAAAAGGCAACGTTTACTAAATGGCACTGATGACCGATCTCCACAACAGGTAATGCATTATTCAGCTAAGTGTTAAATATAGCACAAGTTTTATTTTTTAATTACAAATAATAAACAGAAAATATCAATGCTAATTTAATGTTTTGAGCTAATATTTAAGGCTATTAAAGAGTTTTAGAGAGGTCCTTAAATGGTTTTAACAAACATACAAGCTAAAGATAGCCTTCTATTGATTATAGACATTCAAGAGCGACTTTCCCCTATGATCAGTGATATTCAAAACCTTTTAAAAAACACCCTAAAATTAGCCCAGGCGTCAATTGTGCACGATATACCGACATTGATCTCAGAGCAGTACGTACATGGATTGGGAGAAACGGATAAGAAAATTAAATCGGTTTTACCGCGGGCTACGTATTTTAGTAAGGTTCATTTTAGTGCATGTGAAGAAGTTGGCTTTTTGGAAAAATTAACTAGTTTTAATAAAAACACTATTGTTGTGGCGGGCACTGAGGCGCATGTATGTGTTCTTCAAACATGTATCGATTTACTAAAAAGTGGATTTGAGGTGGTTTTAGTAACCGACGCAATTGGATCTCGTAATATCGAGCATAAAAGCATCGCAATAGAACAACTAAAGCATGGCGGAGCGGTAATTTCATGTGCAGAAATTATTATTTTCCAATGGACAAAAGCTGCAGCTACGCCTACGTTTAAAAAAATACTACCTATAATTAAATAGGTTATTCGCATATAATGTAAATTAAATGTTTACGGTTTATTATTTATTGACAAATTTGGTACTATTTGTCTTTGTTGTATTAAGCTAAATGTATTAGTAAAACTAAAAGTTAGGTTCTTTATGTCTAGTGTTAGCCGCTTATTAACAGTTATTTTTATCCTATTATTTGTTGAATCTATAGGCCTTGGCCTTTATTTTGATACGTTGGCTCAGGCATTTGTAGTTGGTTTGCCGCTGTGTTTATTACCAATATGGCTACTAAAAACGCAAGAAAACAATCCTGTCACCCCTCACATAGTTGCTGCTGCAATTATGATGTTTTCTTTTTTACATATACAACAAGCATTTGGCCTAATTGAAGTACATTTTGAAATATTTATATTAATGCCAATATTGATTGTTTTTGTCCAGTGGCGCGTATTCATAACTGCTATTTTATTTGTAGCAGTCCATCACCTTTCTTTTTATTACTTGCAAACGCAAAACACGGGTTTTTATGTTTTCGACCCTGATAGGCTCGCATTCAGTACTGTAATAATCCATGCGGTATATGCAATAGTAGAGGTGCTTGTTGTTGGTTATATAGCTATCACTTTAGAGAGAGAGCGCCGAGCTGGAACATCACTTAGTTCAGCAACTGAGCAAATAATGGAAAACTCTGAGCACATTAAATTATCGCTTAGAGCCGATTACACACAAAGTGAAGCTGTTGTAGGTTTTAACACCTTACTTGATTACTTGTCGGACGTTATTAAACAAGTTAAAACCCAATCATATTCGCTTAAAACCAACTCCGGTGAATTAATTAATGTTCACGATAGGCTAGCAAATGGTGCACAGCAGCGCACTCAGCAAACAGATGATATAGCTAATTCGGGCGCTCAAGTTGCGCATGGTTTTAAATTAGTTGAGCAAGAAAGTGAAGTGTTAAAGCATCAAGTCGATAGCATTACAGAATCGGCCAAAGGAGCGTTAGACGACGTATTACAGACCGATAGCAAAAGTAGAGAGCTACTAAATTTGTTAAATCACACTGAAGAGCAAATTATTCAACTCGTTGCTGCTGGTGATGTTATCTCAAGCTTATTAAACGAAATTTCAGGAATTGCTGAGCAGACAAATTTATTAGCGCTCAATGCAGCTATAGAGGCAGCCAGAGCTGGTGAGCACGGAAGAGGCTTTGCCGTCGTAGCAGATGAAGTTCGATCATTGGCAAATCACAGTAAAGCAACTACAGATAAAATAGGCCTGACACTTAAAGACCTTGTTACAAATAGTAAAACGTCTACTCAATCAATGACTCAATGCGTAAGCTTTGTTGTTGATTTAACTGAGATAAGCACTGCAATGAAAGAGAATATCTCAGCAATGAGTGAACAAATAAAAGCGGTTTCAAGTAGTACTAGCTCGGTTGCACAAGTTGTTTCAGAGCAAGCTGGTAACACAGAACAGATCGCTAACAGCACAGACCAAATGCGCCAAAACCAGTATGAAGACGCCAATATTGTTAAGCAACTCACCGACAAAGTTCAGTTAATCGACGTGAGCATTGATGTACTTGAGCAATCAATTGCCAAATTTAAGTAGCTCAACTTTTTTAAAGTTTATAATATTCTGCTGGTTAGGATTTGTAATATCAGGCCTAGTCTACTTTCAAGCTGAACAGTTAAAGCCGTTTGATAGTGACAAAGTATTATTGCAAGATGGTTGGTTTTTGAGTTTTAAAAACCAACTAGGCTTGAATACGCAAACACATCAGGCGTCTTTGATTCTTGTTTTAGAACAAAACTGCGGTTGCACAAAGCAGGCTAACACTCATATTATCGCTCTTAAGCGCTTTGCAGAAGAAAAAGGCTTAAACATCATTCAGCATCCTTACTCAGCTAAGCTAAAGCACGTTATTCCAGCAACACCAGCTGCAATAATTATGGACAAGCATGGCGAGTTTGTTTACGCAGGGCCATTATCAGAAGGGTTAGCGTGCTCGCAGGGCAGTGGTTTTGTAGAAACGGCAATTAATAACTTAGTTGCGGGGTTTAATTCGGATTTACTCGTCGCAGATACTAAAGGTTGCTATTGTAAAAATATCGTTTAGCTTCATACGGCCGCTTATTTAAAAACAAATGCCTTGGATGTTAATTCGCACTCGACGTTCTCCTTAAAAGACAAGCTAATCAATTTTGTCTTAATAGCCCCTTATATATAGTTTGAATCAGTGTTAGCAGGCAGATTAAAGCAACACTTTTAGTTCTCCACTAGTTGAACTAACATATCAACTTCTACCAGTAGCAATTCTAAACAAGATTGACAAAAACTTAGCTGTTCACTGAGTAATCACTTTTTATGTTAGAGGTTATTTTAACGGCATTATGGGAGTAACAATAAAAATCAAATAAAGCTAGAATGGCTATTGATAACTATTACCATTTAGATTAAGATGAGCATATCAAAAGTAATTAGAGTGGTTTGTATTCATGTATATTTGTCTATGTCACGGTGTGACAGATAAAAAAATTGAGCAAACAATTGACGATGGTGCAACTACCATGCGTGAATTAACCAGAGAGCTTAAAGTGGGCAGCCAATGTGGTAAATGTTGCGGTTGTACTAAAAAGATCCTTAATCGTAAACTTATCGAAATTGCAGATATTACTGATCAAGTAGCTTAATTACATTTTAAAAATTCATAAAAAAAGCAGCTTTATTAAGCTGCTTTTTTTGTAACTAAATTATTGTTTAAAGTTGAGATTGTAGGTAATTTTCGATCCCTACATTTTCAATAAGCTGCTGCTGTGTTTCTAACCAATCCATTTGCTCTTCTTGCTCGTTTAAAATATGGTCGAGCGCCTCTCGGCTAATGTAATCTTTTTTACTTTCAGCTAGTTTAACGGCAGCGCGGAGTTCGTCTATGGTGTCGAGTTCGAAGCTCAAATTTGCTGTAATCATTTCTTCGCTGTTCTCACCTATACGTAAACGACCTAGGTCTTGAAGGTTTGGTAAACCTTCTAAAAACAAAATACGTTCAATCAAACGGTCAGCGTTTTTCATTTTCTGAATGGACACTTTATAATCGGCTTTATCAAGCTTACTAAAGCCAAAATCTTTAAACATGCGCGCGTGTAAAAAGTACTGATTGATGCCGACAAGTTCGTTAGCAAGTACGTTATTTAACGCTTTAATTACCTCTAAATCGCCTTTCATAACTTTAGCTCCTGCTAACCCATTTGTGATTGGTGGTAATTTTCTGAGCCAATTTTTTCAATTAGGCCAAGTTGTTGTTCTAACCAGTAAACGTGATCTTCTTCTGTGTCGAACAATAGCTTTTGAAGTATTGCACGAGATTGATAATCTTGCTGTTCTTCACAGATGGCAATAACATCTTTCACGCAGGCAACCACTTCTAGTTCAAGTGTTAAATCATTTTGCATCATGCTTTTAACATCGTTACCGATAAGTAAATCACGACGCTTAGTAAGGTTGGGTACACCTTCTAAAAATAAAATACGTTTGATCAACCAATCTGCATGGTCTTTTTCTTCTTCCATCTCATGATTAAGACGCTCATAAAGTTTATTCAATCCCCAATCGTCGTACATGCGCGAGTGTATAAAATATTGATCGATTGCAGCTAACTCATTGGCAAGGAGTGCATTAAATGCGTCGATTACTTTTTGATTACCTTTCATGATACGTCACCATAACTTTTTTTGATTGTAGCCAGTGTAGTGTAAAACTAATTAATTGCAAGTTTTTCTCTATAAAAATCATTGTGTTACTATTGGTTTTGATTCTTATTTAAGTTTGCATTGCTGCTTACTTTACATACAGTGTTTTTGATTTCAGTTTAAATAAAATTTTAATTATTATCAGGTTAATATAGTTAAGTACTTCTGACGGAAGTAAAATAGGTGTTATGAACTAACAACACCGTTAAAGCATGTATGGTAGGCTTTATAGACATAATTAGCTGTACTCACGAGCAAAAGATTTCAGCAATTAAATTAAACCATTAATACAGGGCAAAATAACGCTTTAACTATTTAAATGTATTGATGCTTAATACTTAATTAATTTTATGAAAAATATACTTTAATCTAATAAAAGCAAAGCACACCAGAGGAAAAACACTATGAGTCAGTCGATTATAATTCGCGATGCTAAACCTAGCGATGCAAATACTATCCTACATTTTATTACTGAGCTTGCAATATACGAAAAAGAACCCGATGCTGTAAAAACAAATGAGCAAGCAATTTTAGACACCTTATTTAGTGAAGGCGCCACTGCGCACAGTATTATATGTTTAGATGGCGATGAGCCAATTGGTTTTGCGGTTTATTTTTACAACTATTCGACTTGGTTAGGTAAAAATGGGTTATATCTTGAAGACTTATACGTTAGTCCAGATAGTCGTGGTAAAGGTGCAGGTAAAGCTATTATGAAGCATTTAGCCAATAAGGCGTTGAACAACAATTGTGGCCGATTTGAGTGGGTTGTGTTGGATTGGAATAAGCCTGCTATAGATTTTTATGACAGTATAGGTGCAAAACCACAAACTGAATGGATTATTTATCGTTTAACGGGCCAAGAGTTAATAGATTTCGCTAAATAGTTGAGTACCGATTGTGGCTAGCAATGGTTTAAAATTTATTTAAACTTTGTCGCAGTCAATTATTAAAAGAGCTGTTTATGATTTCATCTTACTGGCAAAAAGCACGTCAAAGTCGCGATCACCGTTTTGATGGTCTTTTCTATGTTGCAGTAAAAAGTACAGGTATTTATTGCAGGCCTATTTGTCCGGCTCCCACGGCGCTTGAAAAAAATGTTGTTTATTATGAGTTTGCTCATAATGCGGCACAAGACGGTTTTAGGCCATGCATTCGCTGTAGACCTGACAGCGCACCTGGAAGTGCTGCTTGGCAAGGGACTAAAACAACCGCTCTGAGGGCAAAGCAGCTCATTGACCAGCACAATGAACATGATTGTGAGATGCTAGCTGAAAGATTAGGTGTAAGTAGTCGATATTTAAGACGGTTATTTAAACAAAATTTTGGCTTGTCTGTCACGCAGTACCGTATTTTTAACCAGTGTCATTTTGCAAAAAAACTAATTCAAGAAACCAATTTACCGCTGACCGAGATTGCATTTTCAGCTGGCTTTAAAAGTACTCGACGCTTTAATGATGCATTTTTAAAGCAACTCAATATAGCCCCTTCAACACTGCGTAAAACTACTAATGTCAAACGCTCAACACTTGAATTAATCCTGCCTTTTAGACCGCCTTATAATTGGCTTGCTTTACGCTCGTTTATAGAAAAACGTTTAATTAAACCTGTTGAATGGGTCTCAGAAAATAGCTATGGTCGCACGTTTTCAAATGCACTGTATAAGGGGAGTTTCACTGCTGAATTTATTGAAGATAAACACCACTTTAAAGTGAAAATAGACATAGACAACACACAATATTTGCAATCTGTTATTAATAATATACGTCGAGTGCTAGATTTAGATGCTGATGTTAATTTAATAGAAACTCACTTAAGTAAAAACATAAACGATGCATTTCCACTGTGTATTGGGCTAAGGCTGCCTGGTATTTGGTCAGACTTTGAGGCAGGTATTCGAGCGGTGCTTGGTCAGCAAGTAAGCGTAGCTGCAGCGCATAACCTAGTCACTAAACTCGTTGCTGAACTTGGAGAAAATGACCTAAAGCATGCGTATTTTCCGAGTGCTGAACAAGTAGCACAAAGCAATTTTGATTTTTTTAAAATGCCACAGACGCGAAAAAACGCACTGCATAATTTAGCCTTATTTTGTAATAATAATCCCGGCAACAGCGACTTAGATTTATGGCTTGATTTAAAAGGAATCGGCCCATGGACAGTAAATTACGCTAAGTTAAGGGGGCAGAGTCAACCCGATGTGTTACTTGAAGGTGATTTAGGAATTAACAAAGCACAAGCTGCGGCGAATTCATTTAATAGTGAAAAGTGCACTCCATTTCGTTCATATTTAACGTTCCAACTTTGGCAGCAACTATCATGATTATTCAAACATACATATCAAGTCCTATAGACAATATAATAATTCAAGCAACTGAAAAAGGGGTGAGTTACGTTGGCTTTTATCCGCTTGAAACCTACCCACATGTGCCTCTTACTAAAGTAACTAATGAGCCGATATTGAGCTGTGCGCTACAATTAAATGAGTATTTTAATAAAAATCGTAAAATTTTTGATGTTCCCTTAGATACTAAAGGGACTGAATTTCAAAAAAGTGTATGGAACGCACTTTTAGATGTTCCTTACGGTAAAACTAATACGTATGGTGATATTGCTCACGCATTGAATAATCCAAAAGCGGTAAGAGCGGTGGGGGCCGCTAACGGTAAAAATCCGATTAGTATTATCGTACCCTGCCATCGAGTTATTGGCGCAAATGCAATGCTTACAGGGTATGCTGGTGGACTAGAAAGAAAGCGTTGGCTTTTACAACACGAAGGATTACTGTGAATGTGTTGCTATAAACTTTGTATCATATGCCATAAGGGTTAAACTATAAAAAACACCTTAATTAAAATAGCCATGCAAGTTGTTACACTATTTTACATATTTACTTTTTTAGCGCTCGTGACATTCAATAACGCGAGCGCGGCTGATAAAAAACTGCTTTTTTGCTATGAAGACAAAGAAATTGCGCCGATGTTTTTAGGTGTAGGACAAGAGATCCCGATTCAAAGGCCCGGTGCTTCGGCAGACGTATTACGGCTATTGGACGACGCGGTTGATGGCGTTGATATTGAGTTTGTAAGGAAACCTTGGCGAAGATGTTTGAAAGATCTTGAATCAAATAAAGTAAATGCGGTTATTGCAAGCTTTAGAAAAGGCAGAGAGCGAATAGCCGTTTACCCAATGAATGAAAATGCAAAACCTAACACCCAGTTTGCCATTAGTAAGTTTGGTAGTTGCTTGTTAGGTCGTGATAAGTTCCGCTCACAATGGCAACTGCGTGACGAGTTAAACAGCAAAATATTTACGATTGCAGTGCCAAGTGGCTACGGCTTGGGCACAACTTTAGACAAAGAACCTCTTTTTGTTCACGAAACAGTGTCTAAAAAAAGTGCATTTGAATTACTTAATAAAGGCGTAGTAGATTCAAGCATCGATATTTGCCAAGTTGATAAAACCAAAACGTCAAGTTACCCTCATAACGACACTGATGTAGCAGCGATATACCCTCCATATGAGTTCACTTTTGGTTATTTAGTTTTTTCGCATCAATTCTATGAAAATCATCCGGTGCTTAGCCATAAAATGTGGCAATGGATTAGTGAATTTGATACCGCTCCTATCTACATTAATTATTTAAATTCAGCAAAACAGCCTGAAAACTAATGCTTTAAACCATAATCTTATTTAGCGTTTGAAATTGGTATTCATTGAATATTAGGGTAGCATAAGCGCACTTTTTGCAACTTGGCACCATCATGGCTCAATTATACTTTTACTATTCTGCAATGAATGCGGGAAAATCTACCACCTTATTACAATCGGCTTTTAATTATAAAGAGCGAGGAATGGAGCCGGTAATCCTCACTGCTGCTATTGATAATAGAGCCGGTGTGGGTAAGGTTTCGTCTCGAATAGGTTTGCAAGCAGATGCACATGTATTTGATGCAAGTAAAGATGTATATGAATTGATTCAATCGCTTAATAGTGAAAGAAAACGCCATTGTATATTAGTCGATGAATGTCAGTTTTTATCTAAAGAGCAGGTAATGCAGTTAACGGATGTAGTTGATGAGTTGGGCATTCCTGTGCTTTGCTACGGTTTACGAAACGACTTTAGAGGTGAGTTGTTTGTCGGTTCGCAATATCTTTTAGCTTGGGCTGATAAGTTAATTGAGCTTAAAACAGTGTGCCATTGTGGGCGCAAAGCCAATCACGTATTACGTACCGATGAAAATGGTGATGCGATTGCCGATGGTAATCAAGTTGAAATTGGCGGCAACGATCGTTATGTATCGGTGTGCCGCAAACATTATAAAGCGGCTTTAAACATGGGCCGATAACGCGTTAATAAACGTGTCTATATCTTTTTGTGTTATCCCTAAATGCGTTACTAGCCTAAGTTGTTTGCTTGGGCTTATTAGGATACCTTGCTGCTTTAGATTCTGGGCTATATCTGCAATATTAAAATCTTCGACATAAGAGGCATACACCATATTGGTCGTATTACTCATATCTACGTTAAAGCCTTTGAGTGCACTTAAACTTTCAGCTAGGTAGCGCGCATTAGCATGATCGTCTTTTAAGCGGTTTACGTTATTTTCAAGCGCATATTGCCCTGCAGCAGCGAGCATTCCGGCTTGTCGCATGCCACCACCGAGTACTTTACGCCAGCGTCTAGCTTTGTTTATTAACGTTGACGACCCCAATAATAATGATCCAACCGGTGCACCTAGCCCTTTAGATAGGCAAATAGACACAGAATCAAAATGTGTGGTTATTTCTTTAATATCAACTTTCAACTCAGTAGATGCATTAAATGCGCGAGCGCCATCTAAATGCAGCGCTAAATTATGCTCATTAACAAAGTTTCGTGCTTGGGCGAGGTATTTTAGGCTAAGTACTTTGCCGCCAATGGTATTTTCTAGGCTTAATAGTCGAGTTTTCGCAAAGTGACTATCGTCTGGTTTAATTGCTGCGGCAATTTGTTTAAAATTAAGTGTGCCGTTTAGTTCGTTTTCTATCGGTTGTGGCTGTATAGAGCCTAAAACAGCTGCACCACCACCTTCAAATTTATAATTATGCGCATTTTGACCGCAAATATATTCATCCCCACGTTCACAATGTGCCATTAATGCAAGTAAATTAGCCTGCGTGCCAGAGCTGCAAAAAAGCGCGGCTTCACAATTAAAACGGGTAATGGCGAAGTGCTCTAAGTTATTGACACTTTCATCATCGCCGTATACATCATCACCGACTGGTGCGCTGTACATGATATCGCGCATTTCTTTTGTTGGTTTGGTGACCGTATCTGAACGAAAATCTATCATAGTTTGCCTTATTCTTAGTTAATCAAGTTCATTACAAATTTGTTCACGCGTTTCTTTATCAAAGTAGCTCCATGCAATAAATCGACTGACTTTTTGTCCCTGCGCCATTTCAATAATTTTATATTCGGCAATAGGGCATGTTTTTAGTTTTGCTTCAAGTGCAATAAGTGAGTCTTTTTTAGAGATTAAAGACGTAAACCATAATACCTGTTCAGCAAATTCTTCACTTTCAGCAATCATTGTTGTAATGAATTGTACTTCGCCACCTTCACACCAGAGCTCGTTACTATTTCCGCCGAAGTTAAGGGTGTTATTTGGCGATTTCCCTAGGTTTTTCCATTTGCGCTCACTGCCTTTGTTTGCTTGTTCCTCACTGGCATGAAAAGGTGGGTTACAGAGCGTTAAGTGGTATAAATCTTTTTGGTTGATAACACCTTTAAAAATATTAGCTGAGTTTTTTTGCAGCTTGAGCGTTATTTTTAAGGCATTAAATTGCGCAATTTGCTTGGCTATTTTTATAGATATAGGGTCTATATCTGAGCCAGTAAAGTGCCACTTATATTCACTTGTTCCTGTTAATGGGTAAACTAAATTTGCTCCAGTGCCTATATCAAGTACTTTAACCTGCTTACCCCTAGGAATTGTTTGCTGATTATCTTCGCTTAATAGATCGGCTAAGTAATGGATGTAGTCTACACGTCCAGGTATTGGTGGGCATAAGTTGTGCACTGGAATATCCCAAAACTCAATATTATAGTGCGCTTTTAGTAGTGCTTGGTTGAGTGTTTTTACTGCTTTATTATTTGCAAAGTCAATGCTTTTAGTACCTGCAGGCGTATTCACTATATATGGGCAGAGAGCCGGCAGGGCAAGTGTTAGTAATTCAAAATCGTAACCACTATTATGCTGATTGCGTGGGTGTAGTTTTGCACGTGGCGTATTTTTAGTCATGGATTTATTTTGGCAATCTATATCAATAGTTAATTGTAACAAATCCTGGTAATTAAAGTGCAGACAATTACTTTGGCATATTTAAAAATACTGGTACGATGAGTTAGGGTAATAATAAGGAACAAGCGTGACCATCTCTCAACACTCAATAACTATAAATTTAGCAGCTGAACAAACACTGCATTTACGCAAAATATTCGATGAAAAACAAAATGGTCCCATTGTATTTTTTATGCATGGTGCAGTTGAAAATGGCAAAATTTTTTATACGCATAGCAATAAAGGCCTTGCTCCATTTTTAGCTGAGCACGGCTATCGTTGTTATGTTGCTGATTTGCGTGGGCGCGGTGAAAGTAAGCCCGTCATTTCTAAATCTGCTGCGTATGGTCAAACAGAAGCTATTTTAGAAGATATTCCTGCGTTTATAAATAAAATTGAGCAGCTTGAAGGTCATAAACCCGATTACTGGGTTGCGCATTCGTGGGGTGGCGTTTTAATGAATAGTGTCTTCGCACGTTTTCCACATTATATTGATGATGTAAAAGCATGTGTTTATTTTGGTTCAAAACGTTCTCTGTTTAACAATCATCCAAAAAAACTACTTCAGGCCAATTTTATTTGGTATTTTATGGCGCCATTGCTTGCAAAAAAACACGGATATTTACCTGCAAGGCGCTTAAAGTGGGGCAGCGACGATGAAACCCAAAAGTCTCATTATCAAAGCATGCAGTGGGCTAAAAAAAGGCCTTGGATCGATTCAGACGATAATTTTGATTACGCAAAAGCATTGCAAACACTTCATTTACCTCCTACGCTGCATGTTGCAGCGGTTAAAGATAAAGCGTTAGCACAGCCAATTGATATTCAAAGGTTTATTGATGAATCAGGCCCTGGTATACAACAAATGCGCATTTATGGTCGCCGCCATGGACACCGCATGGATTACGATCACATAAACATGTTAACTCATCCGACAGCCCGAAAAGAGCAATTTAACGATTTACTTGAATGGTTTAAGTGTCACCCTTGTTGATTAGTTTGAGCAGGGGGACTTGGTATCGCTCCCATTTACTAACGGCATTTGTATTTACTGGCTGACGAACAGCTTGTTTGCTGAGTGTTGTGACGGCTCTTTTTTGTTTGTAAAACGTTAAGCAATTTTGCTCGTATTTACAGCCTAAAAAGTCAAAAAGAGCACTTAGTTGGTCTTCGGGGTTATTTACTAAGTCTTCATAAGCTAAATTAAACACCGGTAGTTTTAAAGTATTCCAATGTGTCATTAGTTTTTCATATAAGCCATGGTAGTGCTTAAACTCAGTTAAAGAACAAAAGTACGGTTCGTTTTCAGAAAAATAGTTACTAAATACCGAGAATGCAGTGGCGTTAATGTTACGTGTTAAATTTATAAACTTAGCGTTAGGAAATAACATATAAATCAGTCCGAGAGATTGATAGTTACTTGGTAGCTTATTAATAATAATAGGCCTTAACGGTTTGGCTGCTTTAAGAGTATCAATATAAATATTGCGAGCTTGATTAATTAGGCTAGGCGTTAAGTTGGTTAAGCACTGAGGATACGGAGTTTTGGTTTGTTGTTCTAAAAAAGCAACAACACTATTACTAATACTCGCGTTTTCACCTAGGCTTGAACATTGACTATGATTTGAAAGCATTTGTTCAAGTAGGGTTGACCCGCTTCTGGGCATGCCGATTATAAATACAGGCGTGATTGTGCCAGAAAAGTCTTTTTCAGGTGAAGCTAATATATCTTGAGTGTTGTATTTAATAATCTGATCATAAAAAGGGTCGAGCTCTTTGGTTTTAAATGGGCTTAATTTATATTGCAGCGTATTTGCTAGTTCAAAATAGTTAAAAGCTTGATCTGTATCACCTAGTTTATCGTAGCTCTTGCCCAATGCGTAATAACACACCATCTTAAGGCGTAGGTTGTTTGTTTGAGTTAATAAGTGATGCAAATTACTAATGTAATTGTGTTCTTTATTAAAACGACCTAGTTGTACTAATTCAAATAAAATATAGGCGGTAACAGGGTATAAGCCCATGCTTAATGCGTGTGCAAATGTGGTGTGCGCTTTATCTAAATTACCATGTGTTAAATAATGCTGTGCTAAGTAATAATGTGGCTCAGGGTTATGGCTTGCTATGCTTTTTGCGTATTCTAATACAGTAAGTGCGTCGTGTGGTGAATTAACACCATTAAAAGCGTCTGCTAACGCGTGCAGTGGTTCTAACATGTGGGGTAAACGTTCACAGGCTTTTTGTAGTAAATAAACTGCGGCATCAAACTTTTCTAGTCTTAGTGCTATCTTACCTAAACCAAATAAGGCTTCGCCATTTTCAGGCTCACTAGCAAGTAGCGTTTTGTAATGAAACTCTGCTTCTTTTAGCTTGTTTTGTTCGAGTAGTTTGTTGGCTTTATCTAATAACATAGTAGAACATTTTATTTTTTATTCACTATAAAATAAAAAAGGCGAAATGTCTTAACATTTCGCCTGAGTGCTTTCATTCTAAAAATTAGAAAGTGTACGTGGCCTTAGCGTAGTAGAAGCCACCGTTAATACCGTAAGGAGATGTTTCGTAGTATTTACCACCCCAGTTATTGTTTGGGATACCAGTCGCATCTTGGAAATCAAGTTTTTCAGCATCTTGGTCAAGTAAGTTTTGTGCACCTACAGAGAAGCTGATTGAGTCATTCACAAAGTACGTAATTTCTGCATCAAGCGTTACAGATGCGTCTGCTGTTTTAGCTGTTGCGTCGTAATCTACGTGAACGCCTTGATATTCGCCATAGTAGTTAAGACGAGTAAATGCAGAAATTGACTCCCACTGTTGAGCCCACGTAAGTGTTGCACGGTGGTTTGGTAAGTCTTCTTCTAAGCGTTTAACTTTAAACTCACCGGTAATGTCACTGAATTTAGTTACTTCAGTTTCATTCCAGTTGTAAGCAAGGCTAAATGTAGAGCTGCCACCTAAAATATCTGCTGTGTAGTTAGCTACAACATCAACACCTTGAGTTGTTGTATCAAAGTCATTAGTGAAAAAGCTAACTTGCGCAAGGCCTTCAACATTAGGTACGCCCGCAGCTGTTAGTGTATCTTTATCTGCTTGGCTAAGCGTAATTTTTTCAGATTGACTTATACGGTCTTCAACTTGAATGTTGTAGTAATCAATTGTTAGGAACAAATCGCCAAGTGTATAAACAGCACCAAATGTGTAGCTTTGCGATTCTTCAGGCTCAAGTTCTGTACCACCTAGTTGAACAGCAACTGGGTTTGTTGGTGGTAACAATGCAGAATCTCTTAGCACACCATCGCTTAGGTTTGTTTGAACGTTACTAACGTTTGCTTGACCAACGGTTGGTGCACGGAAACCTGTGCTGATTGAACCACGGATATTTAAGTCTTCAGTTACATGATACTGAGCCATTAATTTGTAGTTTGTTGTGCTACCAAACGAGTCGTAGTCTTCAAAGCGAAGCGCTAAACCCATTAAGAAGTCTTCTGTAAATGGTGCTTCAATGTCTACAAATGCTGCGTAGTTACGGCGTGTAAATTCACCCGCTTGCGACGGTTTAAAACCAGGGAAACCGTTTGAACCAATGCCAAAACCTTGCGCTGTTAATGGGCCCGCGGTGTATGATGCTTCATCACCTGAGATGATTGTAAATGTTTCTTCATGCCACTCTAAACCACCGGCTACGTTCACATCGTAAGCTAGGTCAAAGTCGAAGCCTTTAGATAGGTCTAAGTTAAAGTTTTTCTCTAACTGCTCATATTTACCTGGGCTAAAGTCACGTGGTGTATCTGGACCTAAAGACGCATTAACTGTGTTGTAAATAAAGTAACGAGATTCATTTAGGCCAACAGTACCGCTTAAATCATAAAGTACGTCTTTCATGAAGCCGTCTGTAAATTCACCTTTAGTACCAATGGTTAAAGAGGTATCAGTGATGTTGCCACCAAAGTTTGGTGTAAAGCCACCCGGGATCATTTCGTTAAATGCAAAACAATCTGGATTGTTAGCTACACCGTTAATGTAAGCAGGGTCGTCTAAAACGTTACCGTCTGTAATTGAAATAGTAGGACAGTTGGCGCTCATGTCGTCAGTTAAGTCTGCAACAAGAAGTGTTGCGCCATCATCGTTTGAGTATACACCAGAGCGAGTATGCGGGTTACGGTAATAAAAACCACCGCGTACATCGCGCTCAGAGTAGTTACCAAACATGTAAAATTGTGAACTGTTTGTTAGGTCTAGGCCTACATTACCAAAAAGTGAGATATCGTCATCAACCTCTGGTGCACCCCAAACTTGAGCAAGAGACGAGACTTCAGGTACACCTGCTGCTGCAAAACCTGCCGCATCTGGGCGTTGAACTGAGCGACTAGTCGCATCTGCTGTTTTATATTGGAAGCTTAAGTTGGCAAAACCACTGTCTGTAAATGGTAAACCTACGTTACCAGAAATTTGAGTGGTATCGCCGTCGCCTTCAAAATATTGACCTTTACGAACTTCGAACTTACCGCCTTCTGAAGCGTCTTTTAATTGGAAGTTCATTACACCTGCGATGGCGTCAGATCCGTACTGAGCAGCTGCACCGTCACGAAGTACTTCAACTTGTTTAATTGCAATGCTAGGAATAACTGAAATATCTGAACCTTGTGCACCATCGTTAATACCACCACCTAAAAAGGCGATTACAGATGCACGGTGACGACGTTTGCCGTTTAAAAGTATTAAGGTGCTGTCTGATGGCAAACCACGAAGGTTAGCAGGGCGAACTAGTGATGCTGCATCACTAATCGGGTTTTGATGAACGTTGAAAGAAGGAACAGAGCCTTTTAGAAGTTCTAGCATGTCAGTATTGCCTGACTTTTCTAGTTCTTCACCACCAATAATATCAATAGGTACCGGTGAGTCACCAATTGAACGTGGAGCTGAACGCGTACCTACTACAGCGATTTTCTCTACATTTTTATTAACTTTAACTTCGCTTTGTTCATCTGCTGCTATTGCAGAGCCCGAGATGAATAATCCGGCGGTTGTTGTGGCTAATGCAAATTTAATCGCTTGGTTTAGCGCATTGTTTTTTAATTTCATTCTAAATTTCCCCAGTTAGAATAATTTTGTTTTAGTCGTGCTTTAAAGCACGCCTTAATCATAATTGTGGAACGAACAGAGTGGTTTAAGCCGATTGAAATATCGATTCAAAAGAGCGTAAATGCTCAGCTTCCGTTAATTCCTGAATACAGACTATACATAAAAAACGACAAGAGCAATTATTAATTAACTATTAAATAACAAAACTTTAATTGGGTAAAAAATCCAAAGGTGGTGCATTTTAATGCCGATTATAACCATTTGTGTGCAGGTTGAGTGGTAATTGGGAATATTAATGCAGGTGGTGAGGGGCTTTTCGAGGTTGGTTTTTTAACTTTTATCCTGTTTTTTTGTTTTTGTTTGCAAATTTGTTAATTTCCATGTTGCTAATTTTTCTCTATATTCGTCCCACACACATGAATAACAATTGCCACTGCCGCAACATTCATCAGATTTTGGTTTTTCAGGTTTTTGTGGAATTTGAGTTGTGAAATCAGGCATAGTTTATTCTTTTGGGCACTAGTTTGGTGCAAAGGATAAAGTATAGTCATAATCAAGTAAATTATTCTTTGTTAACCCATCAGCATGTGTGAAAATATACACATGCGATTATATAAAGTTATCCACCGTGCTCCTTGGCGTGTAGTAAAAATTAGTAAAAGACGTCAGCAGCTTCGTTTTCGTCGTGCTATGGTGGCGCTTAAAATTGCACTTGCTCAAGAAAAACAAGAAACCAAAGAAATGCTTTCTATATACAAGCGATACACACAAGGGCAAACAAACAGTGCAGAGCTTAAACGCGCCAATGAGCAGTTTGTTGATATACTGAAAGGTTTAGGCTTAGGTATATTTGCAGTGCTTCCTTTTGCTCCACTTACTATCCCTCTCGTTGTTAAGTTAGGTCGCCTTGTTGGTGTTGATGTTTTACCCAGCTCGTTTAGCATAAATAAATCAATAAAAGAACTTGATAACGAGATAGCTCAAGCAAATCAAAATTCAACTAAAAAAAACATATTAAAAAAGTAACAACAAAAACCCTTTAATTAGCGATACCTTTTAATAGTGCTTATTGGTATGCTCATAAGTACCATTTTTATAATATATGAGCTATTTAATGAGTGCATTACTTCGCAATACATCCTCTGGTATCCCTTTATCATTTATTCTTAAAAGCGAACTCTCTGATTGGCAAGCAAAACAGCCTTTATTTATACAAAATTGGTTAAGCAATACCGGTTTTGAAAAGCAAGGTTTAGCGTTAATTCCAGATCCTGACTCAGGGCAGCTAAACCAAGTAATTTGCTTAATGCAAAGCGCAGATGACTTTTGGGCTGCGGGCAATTTAGCTAATGCGTTACCTGCAGGTAGTTATCAAATTCAAGGTGATGACACGTTTATAGAGCAAGTTGCTTTAGGCTTTGTTCTTGGCGGATACGAATTTAGTGAATACAAAGAAAAACCGACGCTAAAAGCAGAGCTGTGTATTAAAAACGAGCTTTTATACACACGAATTAAACAACAAGCCGATGCTATTTTTTTAGCGCGTGATTTAGTCAATACACCGGCGGTTGATATGATGCCGCAACATTTATCGCAAATGATGGAAGATTTAGCTTCATCTCATGGTGGAGAGTTTTCACAATGGGTTGGTGATGAACTGTTAGAGCAAAACTATCCAACAATCCATATGGTAGGCCGTGCAAGTGAAAATAAACCGCGTTTACTTGATTTGAAGTGGGGGGCCGATGATGCACCACTTATAACGCTTGTTGGTAAAGGGGTGTGCTTTGACTCTGGCGGGCTCGATTTAAAGCCAAGCTCTGGTATGCGCAACATGAAAAAAGACATGGGCGGTGCAGCGCATGTAATTGCATTAGCCCAGTTAATCATGGCGGCTAAATTGCCTGTTCGTTTACGTGTGCTAGTACCCGCAGTTGAAAATGCGGTATCACGAAATGCATTTCGCCCAGGTGATGTAATAAAAACGCGCAAAGGTATTATGGTTGAAATTGATAATACGGATGCTGAAGGGCGTTTGGTCTTGTGTGATGCGCTAAGTGAAGCACAAAATGATAATCCAGAACTTATTATTGATTTTGCAACATTAACAGGGGCATGTCGTGTAGCGTTAGGTACTGAGCTACCTGGTTTCTTTTCTACAGAGCGTGATGTAGCTAACGGTATAATTGATGCGGGCTTAAGTGTGAACGACCCTGTTTGGCAATTACCCTTGTTTGAGCAGTACCGCGGATTTTTGAAAAGTGACGTTGCAGATATGGCTAACTGTTCAAGTACGCCATTTGGTGGCGCAATTACTGCTGCGCTTTACTTAAAAGAGTTTGTAGAGCCAACCACACCTTGGGTACATTTTGATGTAATGGCGTGGAACCTTCGTTCGTTACCAGGTCGCCCAGCAGGTGGTGAAGCGCTTGGTATTAGAGCCGTGTTTAACTATTTACAAAACCGCTTTAATCATTAATTAACCGTGAAACATTAGCGCTATATGAAGCTTAAACTTCATATAGCTCTAGCGGCAAATCATCAGGGTCGGCAAAAAAAGTAAACTTTTTACCTGTAATTTCATCAATTCTAATTTCTTCCACAGCCACACTTTTACTTTCTAAATATTCTTTTGCTTTAGTTACATTGTTAACTTTAAATGCTAAATGGCGTAAGCCTTGTGCTTCGGGGTAACTAGGCCTTGATGGTGCACCTTCAAACGAAAATAACTCAACTTGGCTTCCATCAGGCATAGCTAAGTCTAACTTATACGAATTACGCTCAGCCCTGTAATGCTCGTTAACAATATTAAGTTTTAAAATTTCACTGTAAAAATGTTTAGAGCGAGCATAATCACTGCAAATAATCGCAGTGTGATGAATACCTAAAAGCTCCATAAATGTGTCTTCCTTAAACAAAAAACGCACTAAAAAGTGCGTTTTAATTCTATATTTTCAAAGCGAGCTTATTCAGCGTCTTTACATGCTTTAACAGCCGGAGCAACTAACTCTAAACCTGTTTGAGTGCAAGGCGGTAATTGTGCGTCGCTAAGGCTAATTGGGGTTACACGTTCACCCCATTTTATATAACTTGCAGCCCATGTTAAACCAGCACCAAATGCTGCAGACATAATGTTTGAATGAGGCTTTATCAACCCTTGTTCAACCGCTTCACATAGCGCAATTGCAATAGTGGCAGCTGATGTGTTGCCATAATCTGCAATGTTAACCATTACTTTTTCATCAGGCACTTTTAAACGGTGCTGAATTGCTTGAATAATGCGTAAGTTAGCTTGATGTGGTACCAGTACGTTTATGTCGTCTAGGCTTAAATTAGCTTGTTCGAGCACGTCGTCACAGGCTTCACTCATTCCTTTTACGGCACGTTTAAATATTTCGCGCCCTTCAAATAACAGATCAGACGGACCAATGGGCTCATATTTGTTTAAATCACTACCAAAGTTAGTGATATGAAGAATGTCGCGGTCTTCACTATCACACCCTGTTTTAGTGCCAAGTAAACCTGCGGGTGTTTCTGCCGCTTCTAGTACAACGGCACCAGCGCCATCACCAAATAGCACGGCACTGTCGCGGCGCGCCCAGTTTACGTACCAAGTCATTCGCTCAGCAGCAATAACAACCGCTTTTTTGATCATGCCAGCTTGAATTTGCGCAGTAGCAGCTTGTAATGCATATAAAAAGCCAGAGCACGCAGCATTTGTATCCATAGCAGCTGCGCCTGTTGCGCCGATATTTTTTTGCACTTGCGATGCGGTATTTGCAACAACTGTTGAAGGCGTACAGGTTGCAAGTATGACAAGATCAATCTCTTTTGCGTCAACACCCGCGCAAGCAAGCGCGTGTTTTGCAGCAATGGTTGCCAGCTCTGCTGTACTTACATGGCTTACACGGCGAGATTTGATGCCAGTACGCGTGGTGATCCACTCGTCGGTGGTATCAACTATTTCGCTAATTTCATCGTTGCTAATACTTGCTGGTGGTATGCATTTGCCCCAACCAGTGATATGTGCGTATGGCATAGTGTGTTCTCTTAAGGTGGTATAACTTCAATTTATTACCGGCAAGTTATACCAAAAATCAACTTGTAAGACTAGTTTATAGCGTGCTTTGTATCGTAAATATTCGCTATTAAAGGTTTTTTAAGGTAAAGCTAGTATAAAAAAGGAGCATCTATGAAAACAGCACTCACAACATTATCGTCAATTGTATTAGCAATGTTCGCTAATAATGTAAGCGCAGGACATTCTAAAATTATTTACGCAGGTAGTTTACTTGTGGCACCTGAGCAAGCGCTAAAAAAAGAACAAACCTTGATTGTTACCCATGACAAAATAGTGTCAATTAAAGATGGTTATATATCAAAGTCAGCACTTAATTTACCCGATGCTGACATAATTAATTTAAAAAACCAGTTTGTTATGCCTGGTTTGATTGACATGCATGTGCATGTAACTTTTGAACGTGATGCTAAAGCAAACCTTCACCGTTGGGCTACAGAATATGAGGCCGATTACGCGCTGCGTTCCATTAAGTATTTAGAACGTACGCTTGATGCGGGTTTTACGTCGGTGCGTGACTTAGGCAGCGATTACCAAGTTATTTTTCCGCTAAAACGCGCTATTGAGCGACAAGATATTGCCGGTCCTCGTATTTTTGCAGCGGGTAATACAATATCCCCAAGCGGCGGTCATGCTGATATGCATGGCTATAGAAAAGATATAACCGATGTTTTTAAAACGACACTAGGAATTTGTAATGGCGCTGACGATTGCCGCCGTGCAGTGAGAGAAGTTATTAAAAGCGGTGCCGACGTAATTAAAATTACCGCAACGGGTGGTGTTTTAAGTAATACCGCAGCGGGAGTGAATCAGCAACTTACTGATGATGAGCTGGCTGCTATTGTAGATACGGCTCATCATTTAGGACGCAAGGTAACAGCACATGCCCACGGAACAGAAGGTATAAAAGCAGCGCTTAGAGCTGGGGTTGATTCAATAGAACACGGTTCTTATTTAGATAGAAAAACAGTCGATTTATTCAACAAAACGCAGGCCTATTTAGTTCCTACTTTGCTTGCTGGTGCCACGGTAAGTGAAGAGGTACTTACTAATCCTAATATGCCAGCGGCAATTGCCAATAAAGTGCGAGAAGTAACGCCTAAAATGCAAGCATCGTTTAAATTAGCGCTTAAAAATAAGGTCAATATTGCCTTTGGTACCGACTCGGGCGTATCCCGTCATGGTCTTAATGCAAACGAATTTAGTTTAATGGTTGATAATGGAATGAGTGAGGCGCATGCAATAAAGTCAGCCACGGTGTATGCTGCTAAATTGTTAGGACAAAGTCATCAGTTAGGCGACTTGAGTGTTGGCAAGCAAGCAGATATTATCAGCGTAAATGGCTCGCCACTTGAAGACATAAACGTACTTAAAAACGTGCGATTTGTCATGAAGGCAGGGCAAATTTACAAGCAATAGGGAAGCACATGAGCAGCAAAATTAAAGCGTCGTTGTTTAATCATTTAATTGAGGCTGAGCGTCAATTACTTGAGCCTGAGGTTCGCCAATCAGAACGTGCACTCGATGCTTTACTCGACGATGAGTTTATCGAAATTGCTGCTAATGGCACGTCATTTAATAAATACCAAGTACTCACACGCCTACCCACTGAAGTGGTGCCGCAGTTTTATAATCAGCATTTTAAAGGCCGAATGTTGAGCGTTGATGTGGCGCAAATAAGTTATCAAGCAGCGTATAGACGCTCTGCCCGTGCCGAATTTAATTATTCACTTCGCATGTCGTTATGGCGTAAAAATAGCGCACAGCAATGGCAAATGGTGTTTCATCAAGGCACACCTTGCGCTGCTTTTACAATTTCAATGGACGATGAGTAGCGCTCTACCAGAGTTTATTTTTATATATTAAATTGGAAAATCATTGTTTTGTTAATGCAAACCGATCCCACTATCAGCCGTTTACTTATGTTACGAAGCGGCGCCATTGCAGTACAATTAGTTGCTGTATTAAGTGTCTATTTTTTGCTTGATTACCAGTTAGCGTTACTGCCCTTACTTGGTGTGATTGCTTTAGAGGCGGTATTTCAACTAATCAGTTTATTTGCCTACCGACACGTCAGTCACGCTAAGCCCTCAGTTATGTTGATGCAACTCACTGCTGACGTTTTATTTTTAACTATTTTGCTTTCTTTAAGTGGCGGAGCTACCAATGCCTTTGTATCTTTGTTGCTGCTACCCATTATGATAGCAGCGGTCACATTGCGTGAAAAAGGCTTAGCTTATATTGCGTTACTTGCCATTGCAGCATACAGCTTTTTATTAATAAATATGCCCGATCACAGTATGCATCAAATGAACATGAGCGGCCATTTTATTGGCATGTGGGTTAACTTCGTTTTAAGTACCAGTGTAATAGCGCTTGTAATAGGGGCCATGAGCCGCACGCTAAAAGAACGCGAACGCATTATTGCCAAAGCAAGAGAAAAACAATTACGAAATGAGCAGTTAGTCACGCTTGATGGCGCAGCAGCACAAATAACTCATCAGTTAGCAACACCGATAGCTAACTTACAATTACTGTTTGAAGAGCTATTAGAAGACCAACCTGACAATGCTATTGTTAAGCAAATGCAACCTCCTCTTATACAATGTCGAGCGCAACTTAATAGTTTTAGAGCGCTTTCAGAGCAAATAAGGGTTAAAAATGCTAAAGATCAAATAACCATAACGCAGTTACAAACAGCCATCAGCGATACCTTTGTATTACAATACCCTGATCAACACATAAAGTGGGCTGCTTCCTCAATTACCGCCGTGCTTTTAAGTGACGCAATGTTGTTACCGGCTATATTAAATTTGTTGCAAAATGCGGCTATTGCAAATCAAAAGCAAGGTAAAACAAAGCTTGAATTAAGTTGGGAGCTTAGCCCACAAGAACACCACATATACTTATTAATTCGTGATTTTGGTAATGGTTTTACCGATTCACAATTAGCGGAGCTGGGCGGGCAAGTGATGCCTAGTGAGCAAGGTATGGGGTTAGCTGTATTGTTATCTAACGTCACGTTTGAACGTCTAAATGGCTCGTTAACGTTATTTAACCATAAAGAAGGCGGTGCCGTAGCAAAGGTTAAGTTAGCCATTATTAATAGCGAGCAAACAGCATAATGAAGTTACTGATAATTGAAGATGATATAAATTTAGCCAGTACGCTTGCTAGGCGTTTAACTAAGCAAGGTTTCACTTGTGATGTTGCGCATAACCAAAGCGACGCATTATTGCGTGCGCGCCAATTAGTACCCGACTCAATTTTATTGGACATGAAACTTGGGGACGACAATGGCTTAATGCTTATAAAGCCACTGCGCAACTTATTAGAAAATACACATATAGTCTTATTAACTGGGTTTGCTAGCATTGCCACTGCGGTTGAAGCAATGCGCTTAGGGGCAAACGATTATTTAACTAAACCTATTGATATGGCAACATTATTAAAAGCACTTAATAACGAAACAAGTGAACTTCAAACGAGTATTGATGATGCTGTTATGTCGCCTGAGCGCTTAGAATGGGAGCATATTCAGCAAGTACTACACAGTAATAATGGCAATATATCGGTCACAGCTAGGCAATTAAATATGCATAGACGCACATTGCAACGTAAGTTACAAAAAAAGCCGGTTCAGCAGTAACCGCTTAAGGAAAATAAATGAGTGAAAATGCAGCCACACTAATGCATAATCGAAAAATTATATTATTCGACTCACAATGTAAATTATGTAGTGCGTGGTGTAATTTTATAATTAGTAACGATACCAATGCCATTTTTAAACTATGCAGCGTGCAATCTCCAAAAGGTGAGTTGCTATTAACTCACTTTGGCTTTTCAACTAAACAATACGCCTCGATGGTTTACTTACAAAGCGGCAAAGTATTCACGCAAAGCCATGCTTTTTTTGAAGTAGTAAAGCAGCTTGGTTACCCTTACAAACTAGCAACTATTTTTAGTGTTTTACCTAACACCTTTAATAACTGGCTGTACGATAAAATTGCTCTAAACCGTTATACCTTATTTGGCAAATACCAATACTGCAGAGTCCCCAGTCCAGATGATGCAAAACATTATTTAATTTGAACGCAGATACAGAGATTTATTAACGTATTGAATCATATTCTCCATTAGACAAATATATAAAGCAGTATAATAATCGCAATGATAGGATATGCTGTTTATGCATTGGACAGCTGTTTCAGACTTTCCAATATATTACAGCACCGACTTGTACAACTAATTGATTAAGTTAAGTAATTAAGCAGTTTGAAAAATCTACACGGTATTGCGAAGTCCCAAAAAACCAGGTCTTGAAATGTTTAAAAAAGTAGAGGTTTTTGTCTTTGGCTGATTACTGCTAATCTTGAAGTGTTAATTTATAAAAATTGATAGGTTATAAAATGCCAGGGCTCTTAAGTTAGAGTGTACGAATACGCTATAGAACATTCTTCCCCAACAATTAATAGAAACCAAATATGAAAAAATTTATATCTAAATTATTAGTTTTAATATTAGTTATTTTTTCTGCAAAAGCATTTCCTTTTCAGGAAAAAATTGAATGTGAAAAAATATCTTGGGGCGAACTTTTCAAGAATCAAAATGATTTGGTTGGAACTAAGGTGTGCTTAGTTGGACATTACGGACACCTTGATTTTTATGAAGATCGTGCTGCTTTAGAGAATATGTCAAAGCAATACTTAGTATTCCCATTTTACGGTGATGTAACTGAGGGGTTTGTCAAGCGTTGCAGTGATAGAATGCTTTTAGTGGAGGGCGTTATTTCCAGCCATGAAAAAAGTAAAGCACCACGAATTAGAAAAGTAACTAGGTTGAGCCCACTCTCGGACCCTGAATATAGCTGCTTAGAGCAAATATCAGGTTTCGTGAATTAAAGCGTACTATTGGTGGACCCAATTATGTGATTGGTCAGCTATAAGTAGATGCTTGGCTTAAGTGGCTGTGCTAAAATCGCCGCGTTTTAAATTATCAGGGCTTTGAAATGGCAAGTACAGCGCACGCACTCCACATATTGGTTAAACACAAAGAAATAGCAGAAGACATTATTAAGCAATTAGGTAAAGGTGCAAAGTTTCAAACCTTAGCTAAAAAATATTCGTCGTGCCCATCGGGTAAAAAAGGCGGTGATTTAGGTGAATTTAGACGAGGACAGATGGTCCCGCAGTTTGACAAAATAGCCTTTAATGGCGCTATTTTAGAGCCGCACCTAGTTAAAACTAAATTTGGCTGGCATGTTATTAAAGTACTTTATCGTACTTAAAGTAAATTTATTGGGTTATTAAAAAGGCTGCAACGCGCAGCCTTTATTGTTTGCCTAACTCATTAAGCTTCTTGCTTAGCCTCTTCTTCACTAATTTGTTTAAGTGCTTGAATGAATGAGTCGCTTGGTTGCCCGCCAGTGAGCGCATATTTATCGTTTATGATAAACGTAGGCACTGAGGTAATACCCATTTGTTTAAAGTTATTTTGCTCTTGGCGTACAGCTTGAACGTATTTGTCTGAGTGTAAAATACTGCGGGCCTCTTCTTTATCAAGGCCAACACTTTGCACTACATCAAGCAGAGCGTCTTCTTGATTTAAATATTTTAAATCAGTGAAGTGTGCCTCAAAGAAGGCGAGTTTAAGCTGTGTTTGTTTATCTTCTTCACGTGCCCACATTAATAAACGGTGCAAATCAAAGCTGTTGATCATGATACGTTTACCATCAAAGTTAAACGTAAAGCCAGCACGCTGTCCTGCTTCGAACATATTTTTACGATTTTCATCGCCTTGCTCTTCAGTTAGGTTGTACTTTTGCATTAAGTGCTCGTTTAAGTCTTGACCCTCAACTGGCATATCTGGATTTAGCTCAAAAGGATGCCATGTAATATCTGCACTCATTTCGTCTTTGAGTTGGCCAAGCGCTGTCTCTAGGTTTTTATAACCAACCACACACCATGGGCACATTACGTCTGACACGATATCAATTTTAAAGTTTTTCATATTCATCCTTTTGCGGATTGCTTTGGTATAACAGGGATATTGGGATGAAGTATGCATTATCAATCCTTAAACTAAAAAGAGCAGCTAATGGCTGCTCTTTATAAAGGGTTTAAGCATTAAGCCCAAACGGGTCATCAATACTGTAACTTGGTTGTGTAAACCAATGCGGGCCGTTGTCGGTCATATAGAAGTGATCTTCTAAACGTACGCCAAATTCATCGGGTATTACTAGCATTGGCTCGTTACTAAAACACATGCCCGATGCAAGTGGGGTTTTATTTCCACCTACTAAATAAGGCCATTCGTGAATGTCTAAGCCAATTCCATGGCCCGTACGATGCGGGCAGCCGGGTGTTTGATACTGTGGCCCTAATCCTTGTGCTGCTAAATAGTGACGAGCACTTGCGTCAACATCTTCGCAGGTAGCACCAATACTCGCGGCGTTAAATGCGGCGAGTTGCGCTGCTTTTTCATGATCCCAAAACATGCGTTGGCGTAGTGTTGGTTCACCAAATACATACGTGCGGGTTATGTCTGATAGGTAGTCGTGTACTTTGCAGCCGGTATCTATTAATACCATATCGCCTTTTTTAAGTACTTGCGCATCTTTAACACCATGTGGAAATGACGTAGCAACACCAAACAATACAATGCAAAAATAGTTACCTGGGGCACCTACCTTTTGATGCGCTTTTTTAATAAAAGCTTCTACTTCTGTGGTGGTAATACCTTCGTAAAGCATACTGGCGGTTGCTTGGTGCACAGCTAAGGTCATGTCCATTGCACATTGCATAAGCGCTAATTCGTTTACCGATTTATGCATTCTGCAATGTGCAGTAACACTTTGCGCATTAATTATATTTAAGCTTTTTTGTGCTTTGTTAATGCCATCGAATATAAAAAATTGCGCACTTTCATCAATGCCAATGGTGGCGTCGTTACTAATATTGAGTTGCTTCAATACGCTAACAAATAGCGCATAAGGATTTTCGTGCTCTTGCCAGCCGTGTATTGGTCCTTCAACCACTTTAAAGCCATTAAGGGTACCAATTTCAAAATACGGGGCTATGTATTGTACTTCACCAATCGCAGGTAAAATTGCGCCAACCATTCGCTCGCTTGCGAACCACTTCATGCCTGTAAAGTAGGTCAGGTTAGTGCCTGCATTTAAGTATATGGCATCGATGTTGTTAGCCGCCATATAAGCTTGTGCTTTTGCTATACGTTCAAGGTGTTCTTCAGCCTGAATAGGCGTTAACGATTGGGTCATATTACTTAAGCTGGCTAATGCTTGTTCTGGGGTTTGTGTGCCAATACCGATTGTGCTCATTAGGCTTCTCCTTGGAATTTTAGCCATTGTGAGCAATGCCTATTCTAAATTCAATGTTATGCGACTAGTAGCATGGTTAAGTATTTAAAGATTGCTTGGAATGAGTCGAGTTAGGTGGTTGTAAAATAAAAGGGGTGAAATACACCCCTTAATGTTATTTTTTTGCGTAGGGAAGGCGCGTTAATTTATTGGCGGTGTGGTAGCTGTCAAGGCCCGTCACAGCCACAGTATCAATGGCTTGTAAATCTAGAAAACCATCGCTTTGCAAAGCGGTTTCATCTAAATACACGTCTACAATTTCACCAATAACCAGTTCAGTACCATTAATTTCAAGATGTTTGCTTTCAACAAATTTAACAGAGTATTTTAATCGGCTTTCTTCAACAAAAGGGGCTGAAAACTCATTTAAATACTCAGGAGTAAGTCCCGTTGCGTCAAATTCAGATTCGTCTTTGTCGTAGCGTGCTGAGGTTTGATGCGCTTGTTTATAAATGGCTTTATTAACCTGATTAATAGTGTAAACACCTGTTTGTAATATATTTTCAAACGTGTGTCGCGGTACACTGTGTGGTCGCATTATCATGCCAACCAGAGGAGGATGAGCCCCTAAATGAATAACCGAACTGACAATCGATAAATTAGTGTTGCCTAGTAGGTCTTGTGTGCCTATTAAGTTTGCACTTTTAAACCCAGATAACGAGTTTATTAAATGTGTACGAGTACGTTTTTCAAGTGCGTCGATGCGCGCTTTAGTAAAATGCATTTTTAATCCTTACCAGGGTATAGTTGTGCCTTGCCAATCTAAGTAGGCCGGGTCGCCATTTAGTTCTAAATCAGGGTTATTATTTGTTAAATCAAAAAGTTGGTGTGCTACAAATTCGGGTGTAAACAACTTGCCTTCGGGTACATTTTTTTGAAATGGCTTAGAAAGCTCGGTATCGGTTGTACCGGGATGGAACAGCACAAGTTTGGTGTTCTTTGCACGACGAGCGAGCTCTATTGCGGCAGTTTTAAATAGCATATTTAGGGCTGATTTAGATGCACGGTAAGTGTACCAGCCCCCCATTTTGTTATCGTTGATACTTCCCACACGTGCACTGAGGGCTGTTATTGTACAATGCGTTTTATGATTAATTAAAGGTAAAACGCTTTGCAAACAAAGCAATGGGGTGAGCGTATTAGCGTTTAGTAACAAGTTAAAATAATCAGCGTTGATGTCCTCAAGCTTTTTTTCTGGCATGTGTTCGGTGTTATGTAACTTACCGTTAAACATAATTACTTGGTGTATGTCGGCTTGTTCATCTTTTAAATGCTGAGTCAATCCAGATAAGCTATCCGCAGAGTAGTCAGTATTATAATAACTAATGTTGTCACTATTTTGTGAAACTGTGTTGCTTGAGCTTACACATACAACATTAAATTTATTTGCCTGGTTTTGAAGGTGCTTTACGTAGGCTTTAGCTATCGCGCTACTAGCACCAAAAAGGATGATAGTTTTCATTTTTTACCTTTTGATTTTATGGCGCACTGGCCGTTATTGCATTGGGTGTTAGGCATTAAAAACTGGCTAATAGAGTGCCTATGCTTTGCAAAAAAAACATACCCCCAATCTGCAAAAATTCGAATAACGGGTAGGCGAAGTAGTTTCAACCACCTGTGTTTACCAACTGTTTTCCAAGACTGATACGTTACATCTAGCCCATAAATCATCTCACCAGTGTCTAATTGCGCTTGCAGGTAAGCAAGTGCTTGAGTTTTATTCACATGAGCATAACGATGGCTAAAGTCGTTTGCATTTAAGTCTTCAAGCGTGATGAGATTGTGCTTGTCGGCTTGCTTTAGCTGCTGCATCTCGGTGCTACAAAGGGGGCAGTTGCCGTCGTAAAAAATGATCATATCGATGCTTTGTGATTATTTTATCTATATTTTTTTACGACATGACATTGCAAATGGATCTATTAAATATGCGCTCTTAATGATATTAATAGTCTTCCATGAAACAAAGGAGACTGAGAAATGAGTGAACAATATGCCGCCCTGCGAGGTAATGTAGGTCTACTTGGACAATTATTAGGTCAAACTATAAAAGATGCCCAAGGCCAAGCAATTTTAGATAAAGTAGAAGAAATTCGCGCTTTATCAAAATCCTCTCGCAGTGGTAATGAAGACGATCGCAAGGCGTTAATTGAAGTATTACATTCGCTAAGTGATGAAGAGCTTTTACCGGTTGCCCGTTCATTTAATCATTTTTTAAATTTAGCCAATGTGGCAGAGCAGTTTCATACTGTATCGCGTTTTAATGACGCTGGTCTTGGCCAGCAAAACCCTCTCACTCAAACATTAAAAACGTTAGCCGCTAAAGCACAAGAAGGTCAGCTAGATTCTAACCACCTTGCTGACACACTCTCAAAACTCCACATTAATTTAGTATTAACTGCTCACCCCACTGAGGTTACTCGTCGTACAATCATCAATAAGCACGTAGAGTTGAGCGACTGTTTAGCATCGCTGGAACGAAAAGATAACTTGGAACATGAGCGCGAAGCTATTTTAAATAGAATTGCCCAGCTAATAAGCCAAGCGTGGCATACCGACGATATTCGCCGCTCGCGCCCAACGCCTGTAGATGAAGCTAAATGGGGCTATGCAGTTATAGAAAATAGCCTGTGGCATGCAGTACCTCGGTTTTTACGTGAGTTTTCGGAACACGCAAAAGAGCAGCTTAGTTTAGAGCTGCCCATTGATTACAGCCCTATTGAATTCACATCTTGGATGGGGGGAGATCGCGACGGTAACCCATTTGTTACTGCGCAGGTTACTTCACAAGTACTTGACCATGGTCGTTGGATGGCGCTTGATTTATATGGCCGAGATATTGATACGTTATGCGCTGAGTTATCTATGTCTGACGCGAGCGAAGAGCTTATTGAGTTAGCTGGCCAAGACTTTGAACCCTACCGCACAGTGCTCAAAAAGCTCAAAGGCGAAGTGTCTGAAACAGTGGCACATTTAGGTGCAAAAATTAAACACAAACGCACTGACGCACAAGATCTTGTGACTGATATTAACCAACTCAAACACCCAATTGAGGTGTGTTATCGTTCGTTATTAAAATGTAACATGAAAGTCGTTGCTGACGGGTTACTGCTTGATTTAATGCATCGTTTAAACAGCTTTGGCCTGCGTTTGGCAAAATTAGATGTGCGCCAAGACTCATCGCGCCACAGTGACGTTTTTTCTGAACTTACGCGTTATTTAGGGCTAGGGGATTACAACCAGTGGCAAGAGCAAGATAAGCAAGCCTTTTTATTAGCAGAGCTTAATTCGCGTCGTCCGCTTATTCCTAAGCATTGGCAACCAAGCCCTGATGTACAAGAAGTGCTCGACACCTTCGATGTAATCGCACAGCAAGATGAAAAAACATTTGGTTTGTATATTATTTCAATGGCACGCACTGCATCCGATATTTTAGCTGTTCAGCTTCTTCTTAAAGAAAGTGGCTGTAGTTTTGAGTTGCCGGTTGCCCCATTATTTGAAACATTAGACGATTTAAATAACGGTAGCGACGTGATCACCACATTACTCGATAATGTGTGGTACCGCGGCCATATTCAAAATACACAAAATGTAATGATCGGTTATTCCGATTCGGCAAAAGATGCCGGTATGATGGCTGCCGGTTGGGCTCAATACGAAGCCATGGACAAACTAGTGCAACTTGCCGATGAGCGTGGCATTGAGCTTGTGTTGTTTCACGGCCGAGGAGGAACCGTTGGTCGCGGTGGTGCACCGGCTGCGCAAGCATTGCATTCGCAACCACCAGGCTCACTTAAAGGTGGCTTACGGGTAACAGAGCAAGGCGAAATGATACGCTTTAAATTTGGTTTGCCAGATGTTGCACTGCAAAGCTTAAATATATATGCAGGTGCTGTACTGCAAAGTAACTTATTACCACCGCCAGAGCCTAAGCCACAATGGCGTGAAGTCATGAAGCTTATTAGTGAGCAGTCGTGTGAGCATTACCGCAATGTTGTCCGCCACGATGAGAATTTTGTTCCTTATTTTAGAATGGCAACGCCAGAGTTGGAGCTCTCTAAACTTCCGCTTGGTTCTCGCCCTGCAAAACGCAACCCTAATGGAGGCGTTGAAAGTTTACGTGCTATTCCGTGGATTTTTGCATGGAGTCAAAACCGGTTAATGTTGCCTGCTTGGTTAGGTGCGTTAACAGGCTTAAAAAAGGCACTAGACCAATATGGCTTAGAAACACTAAACGAAATGAGCCTCAATTGGCCATTTTTTAGAGCCCGTTTAGAAATGCTCGAAATGGTATTTAGTAAAGCCGATAGCTGGTTAAGTGAGCATTATGATAATGCGCTGGTGGAAGACATGTACAAGCCATTGGGTGTAACGTTGCGAAAAGAGCTTGAAGAAGCTATTGAGCTTGTGCAGTCATTAAGTCCACAAAAAAGCTTACTAGCCGGTCAGCCTTGGATCAAAGAGTCGATTAGTTTACGAAATCCGTACACTGATCCGCTCAATGTATTGCAGGTTGAATTGCTTCGCCGTGCTCGCTCTAACGAGGAGCACAACGAAGGGGACATCGATAATGCATTAATGATCACCATGACAGGTATTGCTGCAGGTATGCGTAATACTGGTTAATCGTTAACATTTATTATTTAGCAAGGGAACACGCTGTGTTCCCTTTTTTTGTGTTTAATAACCTAGCAATTTGGGTCTTAACCTTTTAAACTACTTAGCCATTGAATAATTAAAAAACCTTATGGCTTCATCAACTTTTACTGTGCAACAAGACACAGCACTTATTAATACACACATCTCTTTAAACGTAGCGCAAACAGCGTCTTTACGTAGCCAATTAAAGTCGCAACGCGGCATATTAAACGCAAACAACATTGAACAGCTTTGCAAAGAGTTTAATGTTTCAGTCGATTCATTATTACAAGGTTTAGTGCCTTTAGCGTCTGAGTTTTCGGTGGCTCCAGTATCACATTTTCATGTGGGTGCTATTGTCAAAGCCATGGATGAGCAGCAACAAATCAGCTTTTATTTTGGCGCTAATGTAGAGTTTGATCACCAAGCGTTGAGTTTAGTTGTTCATGCAGAACAGTCTGCCATTAATAACGCTTGGTTAAATGGCGCTAAAAAAATTCTTAAAATTGCTATAAGCGATGCTCCCTGTGGTTACTGTCGCCAATTTATGAACGAATTAGCCGACGCGAAAGAATTTGATATTTTACTTCCAAGCCAACATTTTAAATTAGCAGAGCTATTACCTCACTCGTTTGGGCCAACCGATTTAGGTAACGAATTTAGCTTGTTTAATCCAAAGCCTCAGCTTGCGGTTTTTGATGATGAACAGATTGAAGGTACTTTTGCTGGCTTTGCGTTAAATGCGTATGTACCGTACAGTCAAAATTTTAGTGCGGTAAAAGTAAGTACATTTAATAATGGGGATTTTTACGGCAGTTATGCAGAAAACGCAGCCTATAGTCCAAGCTTATCGCCTCTACAAAGCGCGTTGAGTCAGTTCTTTTTAGCAGGCCTTAGTTTTGATAAGGAGACAGTGAAAGGCATCACACTGTTAGAAACGAAAGGGCACGAAAATCAAGCGGGCGTATCGAAAGCGGTATTATCAGGATTTACTGATTTGCCAGAGCTACAAGTAATTAGCGCTGCGCTTAAATAGAGTTAAAAAAGCACAGCTAATAAGCTGTGCTTTTACATATCAATTTACTTATAAATAAATACTAACCGAGTAACACTTTAGCGGCTTCTAACACAACAGCCACTGATTTCCTTTCTATTTCACCGTGGTCAACGTTAGGGATTTCTTGACGAGTACGGTTAACTAATACACCGGCAACACAGGCAGCTTGCAAGCCAAGAGCTGCACACATAGTGAATAATGTGGCCGACTCCATTTCGTAGTTCATTACCCCTAGTTTTTGCCATTCTTCACAGCTACCTTGAAATGCTTTTGGCACATAACCAGAATGTGTATCGTAGCGTTCTTGGCCTGGGTAAAAAGTGTCGCTAGATGCAGTAATACCAATGTGAAAATCAATGTTTAAATTTTTACATGCTTCAACCATGGCCTGTGTTGCATAAAAGTCAGACACAGCCGGGTAGCTAAGCGGTGCAAAATGTTGGCTTGCACCGTCTAAGCGCACAGACGCTTGGCTAATTAATATTTCACCTTCATTAATGTGAGGCTGAATAGCACCCGTAGTACCAATACGTAAAAATTGACGCACGCCTAGTTGAGCAAGTTCCTCTACTGCAATCGATGTAGATGGGCCGCCAATACCTGTAGAGCATATAACAACTGAATGGCCATTTAATTGACCAAGATAAACATGAAACTCACGTGTTTGAGCAAGACAGGTTGGGTTGTCTAGGAATTTTGAAATGCGTGCAGCGCGATCTGGGTCACCGGGTACTATTGCAAGTTTTGCACCTTGTAGATCGTCAATACATAGTCCTAAGTGAAATACCTTTTCCATATCTAAGCCTTTTTAAAATAATTTTTTTCAATCTAGCATCTTTGCTAGAAACCTACCTTAAGTACAGGACGTATGTCCGTATTTATAAAATTGAGCGCGTGCCTAGGCCAGTAAAACAGGGCTGTAGCGTATTTTATGCACCAACTATGAATATTCAAGCACACTCATAAATTTATGGTTTACGTGTGCAGTTGACTTGTGCGCGTAGACATTATATGTATCACTCAATCAAGTGGTTAGTCATGAATGACAATCGCCAGTATTAATTAAAATTTACTAACTATCAGTGTGTTATGTTTTTATTTTAAGTTTTTTTAGAATTAATTTTAATGATACATACGTTAAAAAATTCCAATTTTTAATTTTTTAAAGTTTAGGTCTGTTTAATCATTTTGCATAAATAATCACTAAAATACGCACAGAACAATTCATAAGGATTTATTATGAGTCAAGAAATTCAAGCATTTAATAGTAAAGTAGAGCACTGCTTATGTGCTCCTGGCGATGGTGTTTTTACTGTTAATACTGCAAAAGAGCGAAAAGCGGCACTTCGAAATAAACTGTACGGTCAAACCGAAAATGTAGAGACGTTATGGCGCGAATCGTTAAATGAGTTGCCACACTCTCCTCATAAAGCGGTAATGCTTGGAATTAGTTCTGATTGTGGTGGCGGTATTCTACGTGGTGCTAATTGGGGTCCTTTGTTTGTTCGTTCAGCATTAATTGATCAGCATCCCGAATGTCATTCGTTTGACTTAGGCGATGTACGTGTTATCCCTCATTTATTGCACGACAAGTACCTAAACGACGCAACTATCTCTAATTGCCAAAAAGCGCTATACGGAAACGAAAATAACGATTACTACGTCAGTCCGCTATCAATTACCGAAGATGTGTGCGACAGCTTTTACGCGACGTTTAAAGATAAAGGTATTTTTGGTATTGGTGGCGATCACTCTATTAGTTACCCATTAACCAAAGCCTATTTAAAAGCTAAGCGCGAGCAAGGGAAGCGCACGGCTATTATCCACTTTGATGCGCACACCGATTTACTTGTGGAGCGTCTAGGCATAGATTTATGTTTTGGGTCTTGGTGTACACATATTTTAGAGTTTTTACCTGCACCACATCACTTAATTCAATTTGGCATACGCTCAAGTGGAAAACCAAAATCACACTGGGAAAACACATTTGGGGTTAAACAACATTGGGCGCATGAAATTATTGAACGCGGTGCAGCCGCTATTGCCGCAGATACTATTGCACAATTAAAAGCTGATAATGTTGACGAAGTGTATGTTAGTTTTGATATAGATGCCCTCGATGCAGAATTTGCTTCTGCAACCGGTACTCCTGAGGATAACGGGTTAACACCTCAACATGCATTAGATATTTTATCGGCCATTGCAGATGAGTTTCCTATTACAGGCGCTGACATGATGGAAATAGCACCATTTACCGACAGTTCTTTAGTTGGGCAAGCGAGTTCTGAAACAACGTTAAAAGAAGGCGCAAAAATTTCAGCCTTTTTGATTAATGCGATGAACAAATAAAAATTAATACTATAGGCTTAATTGTATCTAATTGACTACTCAAAACTAGCAGTCTACTCAGCCTCAACTATATTTATTGAATAATTACACTAATTTAGTTGAGGTTTATTGAATGAAGGGATTCGTTTTTTTACTTTGTTTTTTATACCCTGTTGCTCATGCTAACGAAATTAATATAGTAACGGAAGTTTTCCCTGACTTTCAATATCTCGATACAAACAACCAGTTGGCAGGGCGCTCTGTAGACAAGGTAAAAAACGCCCTTAATGCTGCTGGCATTAATTACACTATGTCGGCTAACAATTGGAGTGTGTCTTATAATGCAGCCCTTAGAGATAAAAACACCTGCATTTTTTCAATTGTTCGTTTGCCACCAAGAGAAAATAAATTTGTGTGGATAGCTGAACTTGAAGAGTTTGAGTCAGCGATTTTTGGACTAAAATCTCGTGGTATAAAATTAAGGACCTTACATGATGCCAAACGTTATAAAATAGCAGTATTAAGAGATAACTTTAGCCATCATTATTTACTTGAGCGCGGTTTTAACGAAAGCCGACATCTGTTACTAATTGATAACCTAGATAAAATAGATAAGTTAATTAGTGCACGCCGTGACATTCTTGATTTTGTTGTCCTAAGTAAAAAACAATTTAATTACCGTCTCAAAACATCACCAAAATTAAATTTACTCGAGCCAGTGCTTGATTTAAATACGGCTCAATCTCCGTTATATTTTGCGTGTAATATAAATATGGATGAGTCGTTAGTTGCACAGTTACAGCTTGCATTTAGACAAACCTCCTCCCTTAATTAGTGCCTAAAATTCATTTAACTAACTGAATAATAAAAACTTAAACATAAAGTAAAAATATCAATTGCTGCGATTAAAAAAGCGACTATAATCAGCTGCTTTTTATATAAAAAGCGCTAACTTTTTGGAGCGTTAAATGGGTGATTTAATCGGGATTAGTCTATTGATCTTGATCAGTGCGTTGTTTGCTATGTCGGAAATAGCAATTGCAGCGTCACGAAAAATAAAACTTCGCGTAATGGCAGACGAAGGCAGTTTAAATGCGGCCGCAGTATTAAAGCTGCAAGAAAACCCGGGCGCGTTCTTCGCCATGATACAAATAGCACTTAATGCTATAGCTATATTAGGCGGCATTGTAGGTGAACAAGCGTTATCGCCATACGTTGAAAAAGTATTGGTTTTATTTTACCAGGGTGCGTATGTAGAGAAAATTAGCTTTTTATTCTCATTTTTTACTATTACCTCGTTATTTATTTTATTCGCCGATTTAATGCCAAAGCGATTAGCGATGATCATGCCTGAAGCTGTTGCTGTTAAGGTCGTTAATATAATGCGTTGGGTTACATTTGCCTTGACGCCTTTGGTTATGTTTTTTAATGGTGTGACTAACTTTGTGCTGCGGCTATTTAAAGTTCCCGCAGAGCGTGAAGATAACGTAACCACAGAAGACATTGTTGCCATGATGGAAGCTGGCGCTGAGTATGGCAGTTTGCAAAAACAAGAGTATGATTTAATTGGCAATGTGTTTGATTTAGAAGCACGTTTTTTATCAAGCGTAATGACACCGCGCGACCAAATTGTGTACTTTGATTTAAACGAAAGTAGCCATGACATTGCGACCAAGATTATTGATCATCCGCATAATCATTTTTTAGTTGTGACGGGTAACCTAGATAAATTACATGGCTCTGTTGAATCAAAAGATATTTTACGTCAAGTGCTCAAAGGTGAAGCTGCTAACATCAATGACGAATTAGTTGATACCGATGTATTTTACTTACCAGAAACCTTAAGTTTATCAGAGGCGTTAAATGCATTTAAAAGCGCCGCTAAACCATTTGCTATTGTGGTAAACGAATATGCATTACTTGTTGGTATTGTTACTGTAAAAGATTTGATGAAAGGCTTTATGGGAGATTTAATAACTCACCAAGGGGATGAGTTAATAATCGAGCGAGATAAAAGCTCGTGGTTAGTTGACGGGCTGACGCCAATTAGCGATTTAGCTAAAGTACTCGATATAGAAGAGTTCCCAGAGCAGATGCATTACGAAACGGTGGCAGGCTTTTTAATTTACACAATGAAGCGTATACCAAAACGCGCTGAACACATAAGTTATGCGGGCTTTAAATTTGAAGTGGTTGATGTTGAAGGTATCCGTGTTGAGCAGTTGCTTGTATCTAGGTTACCCTCAAATTTGTCATCCTAATCACTTTATAAGCCGTTTTAATAGGCGCTTAACTTCATCATTTTAAACAAAGCCAAGCTTGCCTTGGCTTTTTTGTTAATAAAAGTTTATTAGTTTGTTTATTACATAAACTATGTATGGCTATACTCAGGCTGTTACGTAGCAGAATGGCTTTTATTTTTAATTATATGAAATATAACATTTAAATCTCTTCACTATCTACTTTTAGGCTTTACTATGAACAAGCAGGCTTTTGCGTAAGTCATCTTCGATTTTAAGATAACTCTTTGCAGTGAAGGCGATAGCTAGCTTGTAGGTGTAAATATATTTTACAAAGAACGTTATTAACATTACTTAGTGTTTAAGTATGAGACTGAATGGTTGAGTGTAATTTTGTGTAAAGATCTGCTTATTAAGATGTATTCTCACTAACATTTAATTTAGAATGATCGTTCACTCTAAATTAAAGGTATTTAACATGCAGCGTTCTCGCACCGCTTTATTTGTATTTTCAGTTCTCCTAGGCTCAGTTGCGTTGACTGGTTGCGACCAAGTGGCAGAGCAGTCGCAGGCATCAGCTCCTAAAGCTGTGCCAGTCGGGGTTATTACGCTAAAAAAACAAACGCTAACTTTAAGGCAAGAGCTGCCTGGACGTATTAGTGCATTTCAAATTGCAGAAATCCGCCCGCAAGTGAGTGGTATTGTGCAATCGCGCTTATTTACCGAAGGGTCTCAAGTAGAAAAAAATCAAGCGCTATATCAAATTAATCCAGCTACTTTTGAAGCAAACTTAGCGGCAAGTGAAGCAGCTGTTGCCCGCGCTCAAGCAAGCATTGCAAGTAGTAAAGCTAAAGCGTCTCGTTATAGTGAATTATTAAAAATCAAAGCGGTAAGCCAGCAAGATTACGACGAAGCTGATGCAGCCTATAAACAAGCAAAAGCAGAACTTCTTACTGCCCAAGCGCAGCTGCAAACCTCAAAAATTAATTTAGAATACAGCCATGTATCTTCGCCTATTAGTGGGCAAATTAGTAAATCGAATGTCACCGTAGGTGCATTAGTGAGTGCTAACCAGGCCACTTCTTTGGCAACAGTGACACAACTTGATCCTATTTATATTGATTTAACGCAGTCGAGTAACGAATTAACCAAGCTCAAAAAAGCGATTGTTTCGGGCGATTTAAGTGTAGATTCAACCAGTCAAACCGATGTTGAACTCACTATGGAAGATGGCTCTGTTTATTCCCATAAAGGCACTTTACAGTTTTCTGAAGTGACAGTTGACCCAAGTACAGGGTCGGTTACATTACGCGCTAAATTTCCTAACCCTGAAAAGTTACTACTTCCGGGGATGTATGCTCGCGCCTCGATTGTTGAAGGTGTTAAAAACGACGCTATTTTAGTGCCACAGCGTGGTGTTAGTCGAAATTCAAAAGGTGAACCTACAGCAATGGTTGTTAGCAAAAGTAACACAGTAGAGAGCCGTGTTTTGAAAACAGACCGCACCATTGGATCTAATTGGCTTGTCACCGATGGTGTAATGGAAGGTGATAAACTGATTGTAGAAGGGTTACAAAAAATTCGCCCAGGCGCACCGGTTAGTCCATCTGAAGTTCAAACAGCTAAAGCGCAATAACGGAGAATTTACATGTCACGATTTTTTATCGATAGACCTATATTTGCTTGGGTACTTGCCATAGTAGTGATGCTAGCAGGTATTTTAGCTATTAAAAGTTTGCCTATTGCACAGTATCCATCTATTGCACCACCGGCAATAAGTATTACGGCAACCTACCCAGGTGCATCGGCTCGTACGCTTGAAGATACCGTTACCCAGGTTATAGAGCAAAAAATGAAAGGCTTAGATGGCTTGCTTTATATGTCGTCAACGTCAGAGTCTAGCGGCTCAGCAACGCTCACACTTTCGTTTAGCGCTGAAACCGATCCTGATATTGCTCAGGTTCAGGTGCAAAATAAACTAGCTACTGCTACACCACTTTTACCAGAGGCCGTGCAACGCCAAGGTGTTGTGGTTGCAAAGTCAGCTCGTAACTTTTTGATGGTTTACGCGTTTATGTCAAAAGATGGCAGCATGACCAACATTGATATTGGCGATTATGTGTCATCAAACGTGCAAGACATTGTTTCGCGTGTTGAAGGTGTGGGTGAAGTACAGTTATTTGGCTCGCAGTATGCGATGCGTATTTGGTTAGATCCTGCCAAGCTTCAAAACTATAAATTGACGCCTGCAGACATTAGCGCGTCTATTAGTGCACAAAACGCGCAAGTGTCAGCCGGGCAATTAGGCGCTATGCCAGCAGTTGCAGGTCAGCAACTCAACGCAACTGTGACCGCGCAAAGCCGCTTACAAATACCTGAACAATTTAGAGACATTTTAGTTAAAACAAATGCTGATGGCTCTTTTGTAAGGTTGAGTGATGTTGCTCGGGTTGAGTTAGGTGGTGAAAGTTACCGGGTTGTTGCGCGTTATGATGGAAAACCAGCCTCAGGCTTGGGTATTAAATTGGCCAGTGGCGCTAATGCGCTTGATACTGCGCAGGGCGTAAAGGATGCAATTGCAGAATTAGAGCCATTTTTTCCTGAAGGGCTCGAGGCGGTTGTGCCTTATGACACAACACCGTTTGTGGCGCTTTCAATTGAAAAAGTAATTCATACGCTTATAGAAGCTGTTGTGTTGGTGTTTGTTGTTATGTATTTGTTTTTGCAGAACTTTAGGGCAACGCTTATTCCAACAATTGCAGTGCCAGTGGTATTGTTGGGTACGTTTGGTATTTTATATACTTTTGGTTACTCAATTAACACATTGACTATGTTTGCCATGGTTCTTGCCATAGGATTACTAGTTGATGATGCCATTGTTGTTGTAGAAAACGTAGAGCGTCTGATGACCGAAGAGAAACTCTCGGCGTTAGAAGCAACTCGTAAATCTATGGATGAAATTAAAGGGGCGCTTGTTGGTATTGCAATGGTGCTTTCTGCTGTATTTATCCCTATGGCCTTTTTTAGCGGCTCTACAGGAATAATCTATCGTCAGTTTTCTATCACTTTAGTATCTGCTATGGGGTTATCGGTTCTTGTGGCGCTTATACTTACGCCGGCATTGTGTGCAACTCTTTTGAAGCCTAGCCATGTTCATAATGATAAATCGTTATTTGGTAAGTTTTTTATAGGCTTTAACCGTGGGTTTGATAAAACAAATTCGGGTGCACAAAGCTTTGTAAGCCGCATGATCAAGCATGCTAAACGTTACCTTGTTATATACTTCTTAATTGTGGGTGGAATGGCTTATGTGTTTTCAAATTTACCTACCGCATTTTTGCCTGACGAAGACCAAGGCATACTGTTTAACCAAGTTTCATTGCCTGCGGGCTCTACAACTGAGCAAACACTTGAAGTGGTTAAAAAAGTAGAAAACCACTACTTGAACGAACAATCTGAGGCAGTAAACGGTATTTTTACTGTTACCGGGTTTAGCTTTGCAGGTTCTGGGCAAAACTCAGCCATAGGGTTTGTTAATCTTAAGCATTGGGATGAACGCCAACGTGATGATTTATCTGTGCAAGGTGTGGCAGGTAAAGCTATGGGGTATTTTTCCAGTATTAAAGAAGCGTTTGTGTTTGCTTTCCCACCGCCTGCAATTGTAGAGCTGGGTACAGCGAATGGTTTTAATATCTTTTTACAAGACAGAGTAGGCTTGGGCCATGATGCGCTTTTAGCTGCGCGTAACCAGCTATTAGGTTTAGCAAGCCAAAGTCCGGTATTGGCTGGTGTGCGCCCTAATGGCCAAGAAGACATGCCTGAAATACAACTCGATACTGATTTAGCTAAAGCACAAGCATTGGGTGTCTCGCAAACCGATATTAATAACACCCTTGCTACTGCTTGGGGCAGTAGCTATGTCAATGACTTTATTGACCGTGGGCGAGTTAAAAAGGTGTATATGCAAGGTGATGCTAAATCGAGAATGGTGCCTGAAGATTTAAATAAATGGTATGTGCGCAACAAAGATGGCGATATGGTTCCGTTTTCTGCCTTTGCAACTGCATATTGGACTTACGGCTCGCCTCGTTTAGAGCGCTACAATGGTTTTTCTGCAATGGAAATACAAGGGACCGCGGCGCCTGGCTACAGTACAGGGCAAGCAATGGATGAAATGGAGCGTTTAGTAAAGCAGCTGCCAAATGGTATTTCGTCAGAGTGGACAGGCATTTCGTTCCAAGAACGTTCTAGTAGTGGCCAAGCACCTTTGTTATATGGTTTGTCGTTGTTATTTGTATTTTTATGCTTAGCGGCACTTTATGAGAGTTGGTCGGTACCGTTTGCCGTCATGATGATTGTTCCGTTAGGTATATTTGGTGCTGCTATGGCTGCATTAGGTAGCGGATTATCAAACGATATTTACCTGCAAGTGGGCTTATTAACTACGATAGGGTTAGCGTCTAAAAATGCCATATTAATTGTTGAATTTGCTATACATAAAATGGATGAAGGGCTTGGTTTAGTTGAAGCGGCCGTGGCTGCAGTAAGACTGCGTTTACGCCCAATTTTAATGACTTCAATGGCCTTCATTTGCGGCGTTATCCCTTTAGCTATTGCATCAAGTGCAGGCTCTGGTGCGCAAAATGCGTTAGGTATTTCTATCATTGGTGGAACACTTGCCTCTTCTATACTAGTTGTTGTTTTTGTGCCGTTATTTTTTGTATTAGTACGCCGGGTTTTTCCTGCAAAAGAAAAAAGCACTAACGAGGAGGCTGCATAATGGCTATAAAAACGTTTTCGTTAAGTGCACTGGCTCTCATTGTTTTAAGTGGGTGCCAGTTGGCACCTGAACAGCAAGATTTAGTGTTGCCAGTGCCAAAATCGTATGCAGCTCAGACAGAGCTGGCAACAGTTAATACGCTAAAGTGGCAGCAGTTTTTTAGCGATAAAAAACTTCAGGTGCTTATAAATCAGAGCCTTGAGCACAATAAAGACCTACAAATTGCGATGCTTAATGTGCAGCGGGTACGTGGGTTATATCAAATAGAAAACTCAACATTGTATCCGTCGTTAAGTGTAAATGGCTCGGGCACGCGTCAGCGCCTGCCAGCAAGTTTGACAGGTACTGATGAGGCGAGTATTAGTTCGCAATACAGTGCGACTGTAGGCATTACCTCTTATGAATTAGATATATGGGGTAAGGTTCGAAACCAAACACAACAAGCGCTACAGAATTTATATTCCTCTGAGCTGACTCAATATAGCTTGCAAGTATCGTTGGTGGCAGAGCTTGCAAATGCATGGCTTAATTATGCAACAGACCAACAATTACTTGGGCTTGCTGAAGAAACGTTAAAATCGCAACAGGCGTCGCTTGCGCTTACTCAGCAAAGCTTTGATTTAGGCGCAGCATCAAAAATTACGTTAGAGCAACTTAAAAGCACCGTTGCCAGCGCTAAGGTTGATATTGCAACGTATAAACGTTTACTGAAACGCGATAAAAATGCACTTGATTTATTAGTAGGAAAACCAGTAAGCCCTGAACTCCTACCAAATAAAGAGCTGGACTCGTTATTAGCGTTGCCCAAAATACCGGTTGGTTTACCCTCCGATTTATTAACTCAACGCCCAGATATTAAAGCAGCAGAGCATCAGTTACTTGCGGCTAACGCCAATATAGGTATTGCCCGTGCAGCATTCTATCCAAGCATTAGCTTAACGGCTAATGCAGGCACTGCCTCTAGCGATTTAGGTGGTTTATTTGATGCAGGGTCGGGTACATGGAGTTTTGTTCCATCAGTAACTTTACCTATTTTTAATATGGGCAGGAATCAAGCTCAATTAGATGTTGCTAAAGCTGACCAACAAATTGCGGTAGTTACTTACCAGCAAAAAATTCAGCAAGCATTTCGTGAAGTGTCTGATGCGTTAGCCGATAACGAAGGCTATCAAGCGCAATTAAATGCGCTTGATATGTTACTACAAAGTCGAGAGTCTACCTTTTCGTTATCAAAGGCGCGTTATGAAAAAGGCGTAGATAGCTATTTACAAGTCCTTGATGCACAACGCAGCTGGTACAGTGCACAGCAACAGCAAATTTTAGGTCAACAAGCGTTGCTTGCTAGCCAAATTAGCTTGTATAAAGTGGTTGGTGGTGGCTGGGAGAAAAGCGCTCAAGCCAATTAAGTATAGGTTTATAGCTGTAAACACTGTGTTGCAGCTAGTTAAAGTTAACGAGATTTTAAAAGGGCTGAATACTTATTTTTTAATGGCAGGTTTGTTTAAAAATGAGTAAGTATTTGCCCTACTGTCGAGTTTAATAATTCGACAGGGGAGCTTTGTATGAAGACTAAAAGACAAACAGATCCAGCTATAGCAAAAGCGCGTCGTGATCAGGTTTTAACTGCGGCGGCTGAATGCTTTCGTCGTAAAGGCTTCCATGCTGCAGGAATGGCAGAAATATCCAGAACAGCAGGGATGAGTGCTGGCCATATTTACAATTACTTTGAAAGCAAAGAAGCCATTATAGAAAGTATTATTGAAAAAGATATGGAAGAAATGTTCTCTATTTTTGAACATTTTGAAGGACAACCAGAAGACACGCTTACTGTATTGTTGAACGGCTTAAACATAGGCGTACAAAGGCACATGGATACTGGGGAATGTGCGGTCGATTTAGAGATGTTAGCCGAGGCCGGGCGAAATAATAAAGTTGCTAAATTATTACGTGATGCAGATACGCAAGCACGTAATAGAATGCGCCAGCTTTTAATAAGTGAACGCAGCGTGATAAAAGACATAGATGAGGCAGAATTAGAAAGCCGCATAAATGTTATTTTTTCAGTAATGGCGGGCTTACTTTTACGAAAAGTACTTTACCCCGAACTTACCGAAGAGACCGTTTTGATTGCGCTTCGCCCTGCAATGAGAACGTTATTAATGCCCTTTAAAGATTAAAGTTATGCTATTAAAGTGTAGATACTATACACCTGCAATATTAGCGGGTTTATAGTATTAACGGCCGTTTAAGGTAATACCAATTAGCAATAATACATAATCATTATACGGGCTAAACGTATCGCTATTTGCGTTAAAAATTCTCATTTACGACTGCATGTATGCAGAAGGTAGAGCAATGTAGGAGCAATTACCGAGAACAACTAAATAGCGAATTTTTTGCACAGCTATCAACACGTTTTTTATCCTCAAAATAGATCATTTACATAAGCTAATTGGTATAATTATGTTTAAAAGCGTTCTAAAGACCATTTTAGAGCCACAATGGCAATGCCTATAGACCCTGTAGGCATTAACCATTTTACATACCAAGTGGTTTTTCTAAGTGCCATTAACACAGGTAACGCCACTAATAAAATACTCAGTTGGCCTATTTCTACCCCTAAATTAAATGCCAGTATGCTCATTAATTGGTAGTTACTCGATAAACCTAATTCTCCAAGTACACTCGCAAAACCCATACCGTGTAGTAATCCAAAGGCAAATGTTAACCAGCCTAGGCGAAGTATGAGTGGCCATACATTATTCAGTGCCGCAAATAAAACGGATATAGCAATAGTTAGCTCAACCCAGCGAGTATTGAGTGATATTAAATCAAGCGCTGTTGCTGTAAGCGTTATAGAGTGTGCAAGTGTAAATGCTGTAACAATCCATGCAGTGTGTTTAATGATGTGTTGTTTAGATCCAATGGCCTGCCACGTGTTTTTATCACGGGTTAAAACACAGGTAAGTAATAGCGCAATTAAAAATAAAATATGATCAATGCCTATCCAAATATGCAGTACGCCTTGGTATACATATTCTGTAAAGGTGTCTAAATAGCTTGATTGCTTTGTATTAAAGGTTTGGTTAGGTTCATTTATACTAAAAACACGTGCTATGTCGTCTACATTAACAATAACTTTATGGTTAGCGTCGTCTTGAAAAAAAGCTGAATACTTAAGAGTAATAGGGCCATTTGTGAAACATGAAAATGACACGGGCAATACCAAGTAAGGTTGATTAAAGTGCTCATTTAGCTGGTAATTATTATTTACAGTGAGTGCACACGTTTGCGTGTTTTGTTCCGCGATAAAATTGTTTTTAATAAATGTGTTAATTGCTACACGTTTTGCTTTTATTTCAGCCCAAGTAATGTTGGCGTTTTGGTCTAAGTCGAGTGCTATAACGTGCTCTAAATCAGCCACGTTGATTTCCCAATTCCCGCTGTATTGAGTTGTATTGTTGCTATTAAGCGTAATGTAGCCAGTACTTAACTGGTGTGCAAAAGCTGCTGTTGTAAAAAATGAGCTTAACAACATAATCGAAAATACGCGTATTAATTTACTCATATTATTTACATCCTTTTAGCTTGAATAATAAGCGCTTGGTCGATATTCATCTTGGCCTGTTGCCAGTTAATATTGGCCCAATACAGCGCTTTTGATTTGTTAGGCTGCACATGAATATAGTAGTTTGCTAAATCACTGGCATGAAAACTGTCGTGGCGCACTTCTCTTAGCTCTACTCGTTGCTTCATGGTGTTTTGCCATGTGTATTGCGTCGTGTTTAGTTGTTTTTCTGCAATGGCTAAGCGAAGTAACAGCGCGTCTTCTAAATCGTGTGGTTCTTTTATTAAGTTACTTAATTTGTTTATTACTTGCTGTGGCTTATTTAAGCCCAGTTGTATGTCTGCCCATAACACAATAAGGCTTACTGGCGCGTTTACTAAGCTTATATTTTCAAGATGCTTTAATGCGTTTGTGTAGTTTTGTAATCTAAAGCTCATTTCAGCTAATACATGTTTTGTATTGAGGTCAATAGGCTTATTATTCGCAAGCTTCACTAAAGACTGATAGCTACCTAATAAATTACCGTGCTGACTTTGCACGTCTAGTACACAAGTACTTGCAGTTAATGTGCTTACTCTAGTTATAAGTGCTAAACAATGCTGCTTGGCAAGTTCAAATTGGCCTTGTGTCATGTACAAGTTTGCGAGTAATAGATGAGTATTACTGTGATCAGGCATTATTTGTAAAACATTGTTTGCCACGGTGATAGCGTCATTAAATAAATGCTCTTTTTGCAAAACGCGTGCATATAAGTAGCCTATGTCTGGGGTTGGCTCGCTAATATATAATTTAGAAAGCTTATTTTTTAATACGCCCTGCATATTCTCTGTTTGCCCTACAAATTGGCTTTGCTCTACCCTGGTTTTTATTTCACTGAGCGATAAAGACGCTGTTATATTTGATTTAGTAACAGCGATTACGTCGTTATCTTTTGGGGTGTAAGCATTTGCAAAAAGGTTAAATGAGCATACTAAGCTTAATGCAATAATGAATTTAATGAGCCCTAGTTTCATATTCGTATCCTTAAAATAGCCATCCATGGCCGGTCAGCTTATTTACTGATTACTATTAATTAAATTATTAATATCGGTGTCTTTGTTCGTGAACTCTCGTCCATTGATAGAGAGTGGCTCTGCATTAGGAGCTTGGTTAAATGCATCAGTAGCAAACTGAGCAAAGTCAACTTGCAAGGCTTCAATAGTGATATTTACCATTGCACTTACTTGGCTATTTACGCCATCAGATACGCCAAATGTAAAGCTATCTGTGCCCGTAACCTCTTTATTTGGTATGTAAGTAAAGGTGCCATCAGCATCAATATTTACCATGCCTAAAGAGGGCTCGCTGACTAATGAATAAGTAAGTGAATCACCTTCTTTATCAGTGGCTGTCAGTGAGTCGGTGATATTTACCTCCGTTTGCGTTGTTAACATAATGTCGCTCACAGATGGGGCTGTATTAACCACAGGCAACGGCTTTTTATTGTCGTCGTCATTGCTACATGCTCCCAGCGTTAATGCGCCAAGCAATACACCTATATGCGTTAATTTTAAATGTTGCATTAGTTTACTCCTTATTTAGAGCCCGCAAGAGGGGTAGCTAAGTACGGAAAGGTTGAGTCCATCATTGTTGCATCAACAGGTGCACCATCAGTAAAAGGCACGGTGCCAACGCTTGCATCTTCAGGCGCACACAAACCTAGGTCAGTATCTTCGCCTGCTACAGGAATAGGGTGACATAAACGACCCATTACTACACGCAGAGCAATATCAACAACGTCATCGCCAGGGCGTCGACCGTTTGGAAAGCCAGCTAAATCGTTTCCTGCAACACCAAATGCAGATTGCTCATTTTGCGGTGTTGCCGCAATGTTTGTGTTTAAACGGAGCATTTCAGACGGCGTCACCATGGCTTGTTGATTAACACCCGCAAAACCGGTTAAAAATGCGGTAATTAAATCGGTACGAGGGAAGTTTGTTGGTGCTAATGTTTCAAGGTTAGCGCCAAGTGTCGTATTAACAGCATCTTTAAATAATATGTTTAACAGTTCAGGAAGAGCAGGATGCGACACGTAATCTAAAAACTGACCATCATCCTTAGGGTGTGCCGTAGAGAACGTATCTTTATCTTTTATACCAATAACAAGCTCATTAACCAGTGGATTACCCAGACGTGATACTTGGGTAAGTGCACCACCATTAACTGCATTATTAGCAAATTTAGCATTCGGGTTTAGTATGCGAGCTTGCGGCAAGCTTGCAGTGGTCCACGAACCAACAACGCCATTACCTTCGCCTACAATACAGCTTTTTGGTACTTCAATCGCAATCGATGTTACGTTTTTATCTGCCAGGTCGTCATTGTCAGCCGATTGAGTAATGCCTCCAGGAAAACCGCCTGCATCGCCAGCACCTGGTGCACTGTCGCCCTCTACCGGTACGTAGTTTACTAAATCGAACGTTTTACCAAGGTTAACGACAAAGGCGTCTTTTCTTTGGCCAACAAACACTTGTGCCATGCTTTCACAACCGGGAATAGACACGTTATATACAAATTGATCCGCATAAGTTTGATAGTCAGCTTCAGAGCTAAATGTTTTATTACCAATATAATCAAGTGGTTTGATAAATGTAGATGTGCCAGTGGTTGTATTATTTAATAAGGTTGCAGCGCCTGTACGTTGTGGCCCATTAATCATACTCAGTGTGTAAGATTCACTAAAATTAGTTGCGCTGTTATCACCTGCTGATACACCGCCCACATTTTTAAGCGGAACAGAAACAGTACGCTTGTTGCCTTCAGGGCCTACAGCTAACTGCACACCTTGATTATCATTTGGTAACATGCTTTGAAAATTAAAAGCAAAGGTAATGTCTTCGATTGCATCACCATCGTTATCTATGTGTATGTTGTAAGTTGCATCCGGGTCCATAGCAAAATAATTAGGGCCGCCGTAGGCATCCTGCAATGGAATGTAGTTAGCAATTAGTGTGACGTACTCTTCTTTTCCTTGTTCATAGCTATTAAATATATAAAAATCGGTAGAGTCTAACGTTGGGAAGCGACTGATATTAGGTGCTTCTCGGTGGCTTGATGCGTTAATTGGTGCGCTTATAAAAGTGCTGCATATTACTACTGCGAGTATTGACGGTGTTAAAGCTTTCATGACTTTTTCCTTTAGTTTTAAATAGAAGTCATAGCTAATAACGGCGGGCAATTTAAATTGGATGCAAAAAAGTTAAATTTTATTTAAATAAAAAATGGCTGCTTATAAAAGCAGCCATACAGGAGATTATAGTAACACCAGCTCGGTCGTATAAAGTACCTCGGTAGGTAAGCCATTCGGCGAACCACCTAAAGGCTCTAAACTGACTGCTAGCAGTGAGATATCATCCGCATTAAAGCGTTTATCTTTTAACAAAAATTTACCACCTTGTTTAGGTAATATCCCTAACGAAACAGGTAAATCTTGTCCTTTTAAGATCATCCATAGTTGATAATCTTTGTCTCTTTGGGCAACTAATTGACTGCTGGCTTTTATAGTTAGTGCATCTTCGTTTACTTCAATAACCCATAGTGACTGCTTATCTTGGTTTTGTACGAGTGCAATTTGCTGATATTGCGATGCCTCTTCGGTCGGCTTAACGACTAAAAATGCTAATACAATACACGCGGCGGTCGCTATAAACGACCATGTCTGCCAAAGCGACGGCTTAGTTTGCACCACTGTTTTACTTGGCTGTGGTTTAGACTCAATGCCTTGTAAAATGTTTTCCCAAACAGAATCGCTAGGTGCTTGAGGTGTAATTGCACTTGCTAAATTATTGAGGTTTTGTTCCCACATAAATATTGCCTCACGTGCTTTGCTTGAGCTAAGTAATAAACGCTGAAAACGCTTTCGTGCCAGCCCTTTAAGTGTGCCCAATACGTATTGCCCTGCGAGCGCATCTAATAAGTCGGGTTTTGTATAATTCATAATGTTAAACACCTTTGAAGTTGCGTAAGCCCGCGCCTGATCCAACTTTTTACTGTGCCCAATGGCGACTCTATATGGTCAACTAGCTCACTGTGACTAAGCCCCTTGTAGTAAGCTAAATGAATAGCCTGCTTTTGTTGAGGTTCAAGCTGCTCTATACAGTTTACTAATTTAGTATTTTCGTCGTAGTTAACATCGACGCTCTGAATATCGAAGTCATCATCTCCCATTGCTTGCTCTTTTCTTACTTTATGGTAACGCAACGCATCAAGACTTCTATACCTGACTATACTTATCATCCAACTAATAACGGTGCCTTTAGAGGCATTGTATTCTGAGGCGTTATGCCATATTTTAATGAAGGCGTCTTGCAGCACTTCTTCGGCATGGGCTCGGTTAGAAAGCATATTTAAGCTAATGGCAAAAAGCTTTCCGCTTGTTTGTTGGTACAAGGTTGAAAATGCATGCTTATCGCCTTGCGACGTATCGTATAACAAAGACAGTAAATTATCGTTTTCCATAAAAATCCTATTTATTTTTATTCTCTTTTATAAACGTGTGTGGCCTAAATTTGGATGCAAAAAAGTTAAGTAGCATGTAACAGTATACTTTTCGTCCTTTTTTGCAATAAATGTATTCGTTATAGTTAAAACTGACTGAGCTTTTAAATCTTCTGAGGGTAAACATGCGAGGCCCTTTGAGCTCAATCGAGCAGCGACTTATAAATTCTCAAAGGAGGCCGATAAGGAGCTAAGCAGGACGCGAAAGCTTTGAACAGCTTTTATTTAGCTCACTAGCTAATAGTTCACGCGCCGCAATTAAGTTGCCTTTAGGTAAGATAAATTTAATCCTTAAATATAAACAAGCTCTAGTTAGTTCCTTTAATAGTCATTATAAAATCAGATTCGTTTTAATATTCTAAGTGTGAAAAATTAACATGCTTGTTGTGTAAAAAACGCAAAATAAAGTAATTTAAAATACGTAAACAAAAATAGCTTTATAATTCAATGTATTAAAAGTGTTGCGAGTGGCTTTTTATGGCGTGTTAATTGCAGTTATACCTATAAAAGCTGCTTGCTATAGAGTGAACAGCAATAAATATAAATGGAGATTTTATGTGGGCTGCAATTAGTTATTTGATACTGGCATGTATACTGATTTTGATAGGGTGGGAAATAAACTCGATTTATTTTTCACTATTTTTTTACTGGACCGCGCTTTCGCTTTTTTTGGTCAGTGGGGCCTACATTTTTAATATAGGTAAAATTTTTAGAAAACGTGAAAGTGGTGTTATTCCATTTTATATACGTTGGGCGTTCATTCCTTTTCTATTAGGTGCACAAGTTTATAACGCGTGGTCACGCAAGCGCGATAAGGTACCGCCTATCCAGCAAATTAACGATAACCTTTTTTTAGCATGCCGTTTATTTCCCTCAGATATAGACACATTAAAAAGCAACGATATAACCGCTATTTTAGATGTTACCTGCGAGTTTGACGGTTTAGAATGGAGCTCTACGCAAGAGCGTATTAATTATTTAAATATTCCAGTGCTTGATCATAGCGTACCAACACATTCACAGCTCAATCAGGCAATAAATTGGATCCATCATCAAATTCAAAAAAATAATAAAGTCGTTGTCCATTGTGCGTTGGGTCGAGGCCGTTCAGTGTTTGTTATGGCCGCTTACTTGCTAAGTCAAAACAAACACGCCGATGTACACGATGTGCTTGCCCAAATTAAAGAAACGCGTGAAACTGCTAACCTAAATAAGCGCCAATTACGTCACTTGGCAAAGCGACATAAAAATGGTGAATTGACGATTAAAAATCGTGCATGTTTAATTGCCAATCCCGTATCGGGTACAAAAATATGGCAAGACAAAGAACAATTTATAATTGCCCGTTTGTCTACTTATTACGATTTAACCGTAATGACCACAAGTCCAGACATTAACGGGATAGAGCTTGCCAAACAAGCGATTGCAGAAAAGCCTGATATTGTTATTGCTTGTGGTGGCGATGGAACAGTAGCTGAAGTCGCGAGCGTATTAGTTAATACATCATGTAAATTAGGTATTATTCCACTGGGGACCGCAAATGCGCTAGCCCATGTATTGATGGGAATAAGTTCAAAATTTATACCTGTAGAGCAAGCATGTGATTTAATTATTGATGGTCAATCTACGTTAATCGACACCGCTTATTGTAACAACGAGCTAATGCTACTTTTAGCAGGCATAGGTTTTGAACATGCGATGATTGAAAAAGCAGACCGTGAATTTAAAAATAAATTTGGACAACTCGCTTATTTAACGGGTTTTTTTCAGGCATTTTCTGAACAAAAATCGCAACAGCTTAACGTTAAGTTGGACGATAACGACCCGATGACTCTAACCACAAGCAGCTTTGTTGTCGCTAATGCTGCACCGTTTACAACGCTGCTTGCTCAAGGGGGAGGGCAACCCAATCATAGCGATGGGCTTCTTGATATTAATTGGCTTATACCGAATAAAGAAAACTCCACCACGGTATTGAGTATTGCGGAGCTTATGTTCAGCAGCATAACGCAAAGTCATTTAGCGATTAACTCCCAACATACTAATGCTAAAAAAGTCGAAATAACTTCAGATAATGGGATTAAATATGTCATTGATGGAGAGGTGAAAACAGCTAACAGGCTTGTGATTGAAATACAGCCAGCATCACTTAATGTGATCAGTAAAGAAATTTAGCGAAACTGAAAACATAAAGGCGCAATAAATTGCGCCTTTATTTTTATTTTTTTATTGATGGCCAAACAAAGCCCGTTGTATTAGGTGGGGGGCTTGATGCCTTGCGTGGTGCGCTTTTCGGTTTACGAAGTGGTTTGTTATTTATTGTATGAATATATAACGCTTCAACTTTGTCTCTTGCCCAAGGCGTTTTTCGTAAAAATTTTAAACTAGATTTTATGCTAGGCGACTCTGTAAAACATTTAATTTTTACTTGTTCTCCCAACGTTTTCCAGCCCAGTCGCTGCTCTAACTCGACTAAAATTTGTTCTAGTGTGATCCCATGTAATGGGTTTTTAGGTTGATTATCCATAGCCATACTGCTTATTTAAACTATGTGTATTGTAGCTTAAATAAAATTTGTAGGCTAATTCACTGTAATTTTTTTAGGTTGCTTAGGGTAAATAATCTTCCCTTGTTCATTAAGCTTAAGCCACATTAATGCGCCATTGGTCTGATTGGGATTTTTAGCACTGCATAGCAAAGTAAACGTCTTAACGCTAATTAATGCGCCTTCACTGAAACGTTTGTCATCGTACCAACACATTGTTTGATGTTGAGTCAACTGATTGGCGTTTACAAATGTGCGGCTGTTATGTGGCTCTGCATTACAAAATAACGATAGTGATAAGCTTAAAAAACAGACGGATAGAATAATTAACGTGCGCAAAATATTCTCCTACAATAGACTCTAAAAATAGTACGTAATGCTAAAAAACATGCTAGTGTAATATTACACACTAAGAAATACACAGAACAATAAGAAGGTGAACACACATGAAATTTAACCAAATGATGATAGATGAATTCACATTACTTGCAAAGTTTCCGCTCGATAGCAAAATGCAGGGGATTAAATTGCACTCAGACGCAGAAGCAAGTTTAATTGATGCAGCACAACGATTATTTGATAAAGGCGTTATAGATAGCCCTGATGGCGGTTACTTGACGGATTTGGGTTTAGATTTAATTGAGCACGTTACGGTTATTCATAGCGTGCTCAAAAGTTAAGCTTAGCGGTACTCAGTTCGCATCGGGTTGATTTTGCGGTGCGGCGTCATTAAACGCAGCTAATTTATTACATCGCTCATAAATGGCTGCAATTTTTGGATAGCGACTCATATCAACATTAAAACGAATAGCATTAAATACTTGCGGTACTAAGCAAACATCAGCAAGGCTTGGCTCGTTCCCAATACAGTAATCATCGTCTGTGAGCATTTTTTCTATTTTATCAAAACCAACTTCAATCCAATGCCTGTACCAGGTGTTTTTAGCATCATCGTCTACGTTTAATTCATTAGATAAATACTTGAGTACACGCAAATTATTAACAGGGTGTATATCACACGCTATTGCAAAGCTTAAATTTCTAATTTGTGCTTTTCGCCAAGCTGAGCCGCTAATTAATGGTGAATGTGGGTATGTTTCATCAAGCCATTCTAAAATAGCTAATGATTGACCAAGCACACCTTCGTCGGTTTCAAGGGCTGGTAAAAGCCCTTGTGGGTTTAATGCCAAGTAGTTCTCATCAAGCTGTTCTGATTTTAATAGGTTAACAATTGCCAGCTCGTGATCAATTTTTTTTAGGTTTAACGCAATGCGTACGCGGTATGCAGCAGATGAGCGAAAATAACTGTATAGCTTCATAATTAATCCTTGTTGCCTGAATAGTGTTTTTCGATTGTTTGCCAGCAATCCGTGTAATTATGCTGACGCTCTTCACCTTCTAATGCGTATTTAGTCGGTGAAATGATGTAGCGAGATTCAAACATAAACGCTAGAGTATTTTCGTATTTTTGTGGAATAAGCTCTGCGTTTGACGCTTTTTCGAATACGTCAGCTTCTGGACCGTGTGGCGACATACAATTATGTAAACTGGCGCCTCCTGGTACAAAGCCATGCTCTTTTGCATCATATACACCTTCAATTAAGCCCATGAATTCGCTCATGATATTTCTATGGTAGTAGGGCGGACGAAACGTGTTTTCAGCAACCATCCAACGGGGTGGAAATATCACAAAATCAACATTTGCCATTCCTTCTGTGGCTGACGGCGAGGTTAAAACGGTGAATATAGAAGGATCCGGATGGTCAAAGCTGACTGTATTCATGACATTAAATCGCGATAAATCGTATTTATAAGGGGCGCTATTACCCGTCCAAGCGACAACATCGAAAGGAGAGTGTTTTATTTCACAGCTGAATAAGTTGCCATTAAACTTTGATATCAGTTCAAAATCACCTTCTTTGTCTTCAAAAGCAGCAACTGGATAGTGAAAGTCACGGTCGTTAGCATAGCCGTTTGCACCAACCGGGCCCCGCTCTGCAAGCTCCAAAGCATGACCATAGTTTTCGCATATATAACCACGGGCGGTTGATTGTATTAAATCAACTGAAAATTTCATTCCTCGCGGTATGACTGCAATTTCACCTGGCTTTACAAAAAGCTTACCGCACTCTGTATGTAAGAGCAGCTCGCCTTGTTGTGGTACAAATAGCATTTCACCATCAGCGTTATAAAAGTAGCGGTCAACCATCGATTTATTAGCAACATAAACATGAATACCAATGCCAGATTGCCCATTAGCGCTGCCGTTTGCAGCCATTGTTATAAGGCCATCGATAAAATCAGTTGGCTTTGTAGGAATTTCAACGGGGTTCCAGCGCAGCATAGTAGGAGGAGTTAAGGCTTCTGTAATAGGTGCGGTTCTTATCAGGCCGTTATCAATTGATTGGTAGTCACCTTGTACTACCGAAGGGCGTATGCGGTATAGCCAAGTTCTGCGGTTAGCTGCGCGAGGCGCGGTAAATGCAGTAGAGCTAAATTGTTCAGTATAAAGATCATACTTAACTTTTTGAGGAGTAAATTGCCCTATCGGCAAGGCACCGGGTAGCGCTTCGGTTTCAAATTCATTACCAAAACCGGTCATATAGTTTAATTGTTCTGCCATTGGTGACTCCTGTGAGAGAAGGCTAGTTTTATGTTTTATTTATTTCAGTTAAGATACTCTCAAGTGAGAGTAATTTCAAATTGCTCTCTGGAGGCGCTTGTAAATAAAAATGAACAGTCAGTAAACCTATTTAACGGAACAACAATGAAACTCAATTTAGATACTTTTTTAGCGTATCAACTAATTAATGCTGCAAGTTTGGTAAGTAATGATCTTGCACAGGTATATCAAGCCAAATTTGACTTAACAATACCTCAATGGCGAATTTTGGCTAACTTAGCGCAATTTGGTCAAAGTAATGCTAAAAACTTATGTGAGCAGGCAAATATGGATAAGTCGACCGTGTCGCGTGCAATAAAGGTATTAGTAGAAAAAAAGTTGTTAATAACTCAAATAAATTCAGAGGATAAGCGCGCAGCAATACTTTCATTAAGTGAATCGGGAAAGGAGTTATATAAAAAAATAGTACCCGAAGCGTTAAAGTGGGAAAAAGAATTATTGGCATCGTTAAACACACATGAACAAAGCTTATTAGTAAGTGTACTTAATAAGCTAAAAAATAACTTACAGGCATAAAAAAGCCCATCAAATGATGGGCTTTTATAATTTTAACTAATCTAACAAATTAGATTAGAAAGTGTAACGTACACCTACACGCATTTCCCATAATGACGCACCAGTTTGCACTGAAGTATTTGCGTTATTACCGTTAAAGCCTGAGTAAACGTAACGACCTTGGTCATCAATAGATGTTGAGATCATGCTTGCGCCTACGAAAGGACCTTTCTTAAGTACGCCCCAGTCATCATTTAGCATGTTTGTAAGGTTGTCGATTACGAAGAATGCTTCACCTTTATGGCCTTCCATAAAGCCTGGTAGTTCTTGTGTAATCTTAAAGTTAAACTTAACAAACCAATCAGCATTTTGTTGGTTACGGCCTGCAATTTCACCACGTTTAAGCCCTTCAGAAGCAATGAAGTCGTTGAACTCATTGATTTCAGCTGCAGACATGTTGTAAACAACGTTAGGATCGTTTTCAAGTGGAACGTACATTAACTGACGGTTGCCATTCCAGTTGTTATCACCAAAGGTGGTGTTGCGGTTAGCATCTGTGTTATCGCTACCATCAAACGTGAAGCTGTAAGGTAGGCCTTTGTATGCTTCACCGTAAAGGTTAAAGCGTGTTTCAAAGCCGTCTACAAATTCGTGTTTGTAACCAAGTGTCATAGTGAAGCGATGCGGAATTTCATAATCTGAAGACGCAACACCAGGGTTACCTGGATTAGTAAGTGCGATGTTACCGTAGTTAGAACCGGCTACAGAACTAGTCATTGGGTTTACATCGTCTGCATCTGTATATGCATAACCAAAGCTAAAGTTAATGCCGTTGTCGTACATTTTGCTGATTGCAGCAGAGATAACAGAAGAGTCACCACTATCACCACTAACATTCGTTAATAAATACTCATTACTACGTCCTTCGATTGACTCGTAAATAGGACGGCCATCAAACGTAGTTTCACCGCTTTCTCGAAGTGCGATATCACGCATCAATGCAGCATCTTTCTTCTTCGAGTATAAGTAGTCTACAGAGATTACGTATTCGTCTTCAGTTGTGTATGTAGCACCAAGTGAATATTTCCACTCTGAAGGAATTTCAAAATCTGGGTCTACAGCATTAACTGTTGCATCGCCTACACCAATTTCTGTATTTGCAACAATGTCAAACATACCTTGTGGTACGTCAAAACCAGGTGTACCGCCGTTTACGTTAGCTGTATTGAATAAATCTACACCACGGAACTGCGTACTAATGTTTGTAATACCATCGTTAGAGTACGAGTTAGACAGCCATACGTTCGGGTTACCACCAGAGAACAAGCCTAAGCCAGCGCGCACTTCAAGTTCGTCAGTTGCATACCATTGGAATCCAACACGTGGCTGCAGTAAGTCAATACCGTCAAATGTAGACTGATTGCTGAAACCATAACGGTTAGTGAAGTTTTGGTTAAAGTTAGGAACGTCATCACTTGTGTACTTGTCGTAACGTAAACCAAACTGAATGGTTGCATCTAAGTCAGTGAATGCGTATTCATCTTGAACATAGAATGTATGCTGTGCATATTTAAAGCTTGCAGCCGCATCATTCGGGTTATTAGTACCTGCAGCATTGTTGTAGTAGATACGCGCTGCTTGACCTGCTTCAAAGTCGTCAATTGAGTCAAAGCGCCACTCACCTTCTGTATGCTGTACGAACAAGTTGAAAACAGATAGCTCTTCGAACTCGTAACCAGCAGTAATTGTGTGTTGATCTAAGTAATAAGTACCAGCAACTTTAAATGTCGTTGTGTCGTAATCAAGGTCGTTTGATTGACGAGAATCATCTGGACCAATGAATACAGTACCGCCATTATCAGTACGAATCTGCATTTCACCAAAGCTGCTTGCAGCATCTAATGACTGAACCGTTGCATCTAGTTCTGATTTACCTAAACGAATTTCAGTAGAAAAATCGTCTGACCAATCAGAATAAACAGAACCAATGATTGAAGTAAACTCAGCACTTTGATTGTAGAAGTGGTTTGATAAAGAAACACGGCTAGAACCAGTATCAGACTGAGAAATTGTATTACCGTCGTTGTAGTTATAGATTAAGTTTGCACGGTGATCTTCGTTGATGTTCCAATCTAGTTTTACTAAGATTTTTTCATCTTCAACAGGCATACTTGATGGCATACCACCAACATCATATCCGTATATAGATTGAGCGATGTTAGTGATGCGTGTAATGTCATCAGCTGTTACGCTACCAGTGTTTAAACCGTCGTAGTTAAACTGGCGAACACCTTCAAGTTTTTCGTATGAAGTGAACAAGAACAGCGTATCTTCAACAAGCGGAAGACCTACATTGAAACCGTAACGCTTTTCAGTGTAGTTACCGTTATCAACTTCGTTACCTTCAATTTCATCGCCTTTCATTGAATCGCTTGTGTAATCGAAGAAAACACCACCATGAACGTCGTTACCACCCGATTTTGTTACAGCGTTGATGTTACACGATGTAAAGCCACCGTATTGAACGTCAAAAGGAGCTAGCTCAGCTGAAACTTGTTCAATAGAGTCGAAAGAGAAAGGGGCACGGATAGTTGGGTAACCGTTTGAGCTTAAACCGAAGTTATCGTTCATGCGAACGCCGTCAAGCGTTAAGCTGTTGTAACGTGGGTTACCACCACCACAGTTGATTGAGCCACGGCTATCATCGATTGTGATACGTGGGTCAATACGAATAATATCTTTTAAATCACGGTTGATAGCTGGTTGGTTTTCAAGGTCAGTCAGCGTAAAAGTAGACGCAGGACCTGTACCACCAGACATAGCACTGATAGGAGCACCTGTAACTACAATTTGCTCAATGTTAGAGATATTCTCTAAAGAAGCATTTACAGGGTAATCGTTACCAATATTAAGAATAATATTATTGAACTCTTGGTCTGCATAAGTGTCAGAATCTACAACTACTTTATATGGACCACCAACACGCAGGCCTTTAGCTGTGAAATAACCAGCGTCATTAGTTTCAGTAGTTTTAACTGAGCCTGAAGGAACGTGTAAAATTGTAATTTTAGTGCCAGCAGCAGGGTTGCCGTTAGGACCAGTGATTTGACCTTTAATTGCAGATGTTGTTTCATTTGCAATTGCAGCGCCACTAACGCCAACACATGCTGCAATAGCAAGTGATAGGGCCGTTTTGCGTATTTGAGTTTTCATTTAATTTTCCCGTGTAGTTAATAATTAAATTTTTATATTTTTATTTTTTGGTTTTCAAAAAATAAACTAAATGCAGGTTTATAATTTAAAAACCATTGCTATTGTACCCCAATTGTTTGTTACAAATAAAATACAACTGCAATGTTTTTTTAATAAATAGTACAAATTTCGACTGTTTTTTAAGTTTTTTTGAGTAATCACTCTATTAGCGAGCTCATACTACCGATGTTTTATGACAAACTTGTGAAATGTAAAACAAGCCTTAACAAAAAATCCCCGTGTGTAGGTTTTATGTGTCACAAATTACATAGATACTTTTTTTAACGCTGTTTCCAGCTCTTTAGCTGAAGGGTCAAACAGTGCGTTTAACAAGCCAGCCAATCGAACACCTGCCTGCAGAAGGCGTGTTTTTACAATAGGTGTATTTTTGTAGACATAGCTGTAGCCAACTTCTTCATTTGTAGACTTATAAAGTGCGTTTGCTAAATTGTGAGACTCTTCAATCCACGTAGTTGGTGTACTTTCTAAATATTCGGCGATTAGTTCGCTGTTGTTGGTGTTTATAAACTGCGCGTATTCAGTAAATGATAAGTTTTCGTTTTCAACTAACTTAGTATCCCACAAGCTGTGTAAGTTTGTATCTTGACCAAAAAACGACACTTTAATACGGTTTCCGCCTCTATCTTCGCTTCTTCCTGCGTGGAAGGGTTGATGGCTATCACCGACCAAGTGAACTAAAAAACGTAAACTGAACTGTTTTGAGTCTAAACTACTGTTTTCGTCTTTGAGTGTTTTTATAGAATAGTGGATGCCTTCAAGAATATTGCTAACCGATTCTTTATTATTGGTATGGTCGTGATTGATTGTGAAGGACTTATTAGGTGCGGCATTAATATAGTGCCAGCGAGAAGATTGCTTTTGCCAAAACTTGCCGGGGTTTGAGCGCATTTCATCAGGCCAAGTTGAAACTTGTGCGAGTGATTCTCCCGCTAAAAATGGTTGAATAGCTGATTTTGTGGTTTCTGTTATATGGGATTCAGCAATTTTACCTACAACACGGTGACCATTTTGGCCCCAAGCAAGTGAATCGCTACTTGTAAAAATGGCACTTATTAAAAGCGCTGACGTTACCGAATATTTTACATTGCTACGCATTAAATATCCCTTAATGATTTTGTAGTGGTGTATTGCGTTGTAATGAGGTCAATTGTCCTTACTTTTTATGTAATTAGGAAGGACTCAATAAAATTCATAATTTCTTGTTCATATTTATTATTAATCAATAGTTTAGTAGTTATAGGTAAAATTACTTGTTGTAATAAGTAATTAATATTGTTCAAATGAGAGAGTGTTCTACTTTAGGGTGTCTTTAGTTTGGATATTAAAAATAAGCTGTTGCATAAAACTTCAATTGTTACATTTTTGTTTACAGTGATGGTTTTTGCTTGGATGTGTGGTCAATTAATTGTAAATGATGACGAATTAGTATTTCCTATACTTATTGAAACATCAACAGTATGTAGTACCTCGGCGACCGCAAACGACAATGAGCTGATTGTATTTACACCGTCTAAGAACATTGCAACTGAGCTTTCACAGAAGTTATGTGATGATAGTGTGGTTGCTAAACAGTACGGTTCGGTTATTGGCTATTGGGGATACAAAACATCAGACAGCTTAGAGTTTGTAGGTAAAGGAATTGCAGACCTAATTCTCGCAAAAAACAACATCATGACGGCTTTTAAGGCTGAATCTACCTATAATTATATGCCAGTTGTCGGTTTTTCTGATTACACCGCATTTTTTATATCTTCAAAAGAAAAACCCATCATTTCAAAATCGTATTTTTTAGACAAAAAAATAGGACTGCTGGATTACCCAACGAGCCGCTCTGGGCATATTCTTCCAAAGCAAGTGTTTAAAGATCTTGCTATAAATATTGCAAATTTAAATATAACATACGCAAGTTCTCACAATGAACTGCGTGACTTATTAGCCAATGGTAAAGTAGATATTATTGCGTCGTTTTGGAAAGAAAGCGATAAAGACCGTTTCTCAAAAAACTATATAACCCCACTTAGCAATAATATAACAGGCACACGTTGGTATTTAAAAATGCAACAAAATAATACTGATTTGTTGTGTTCGGTGCAAAATCACTTAATGAATATGTCTAAAGGGCAAGCCCTACATTACTATCAAAATGTAACCGCATTTTGGCTGTGTGAAAATAATACTGCTGTTTTTAAAGTAGGGGAAAATAATGAGTAGGCGAAAGTTTTTATTAACGTTCTCGTGTATATTTTTAATATTATCGTTTGTGTTTTATATATCTGTAGTGAATAAAACCGAGCGCGCCACTAAACAGCAAAAGGCTCAAATTGAAAAACAAATTGCACTGGATTTAACATTACTCGATTTGCCCAATGAGCTTTATAAGCATGCAGGAAATAAAGAGGCGGTTGTAGCTTATATAGACTCGCTGAATAGTTATCTAAAAACAAGTAATTTGAAAGTCGACAACATTACCTCAGGCTTAATCAGTGAAAATGAGTTAAAAAAAACTCAATTTACAAGCCGTTTAGCGACAAGCGAAGGTCCTGTGATAATTGTTTTTAGTATAAACGAGCATTACTTCACGCCTAAAAATAAGATGTTTTTTTTATTTTTTTTACTTATCAGTCTTTTTGTAACGGTGTGGTTAAAAGTTGTAGAGAGTAAAAAAAGCAGTGTAAACTTAAATAAGAGCATTAACCCTGTTGCATCAACGCCGATGCCTTTAGCGCTCATTATTGACTTACGCAATAAAACACTTTCACATAGTTATGATAAAGAGCAAAGTGTTCAATTAGCTAATAAACCATTGTGTTTTTATCTCGCCCTTGTTGAATACTGTTCAGCGAATAGTGAGGTTACGTTGAATCACAACAAAAATGTCCCTGATGAGCTGATTGAACTTGCTAACAAGTATTTCTACCGTTTAACAGAGCTTGGACATACAATCAGGAAACGCCCGAACTTTAATAATAGCCTTGAGAAAACGTTGAGTGAAATAAGAGCGGGGCTTGACGAAGTATTAAATGAATACCCTGAGGAAAAAGAAATTTACTACCCACCTAAAGCGTATGGAGAAGGTTCACGCTCTCGGTTGCACAGTTACGGGCTTATAAATATAGCGAAGGGAAATATTGAAATAATAGGGAAGTAATTTTGCTTCCCTATTATTATGGGCGTTTATTTAGGGGCAAACTCAGCCGCTTTTATTGGGCTGTGTTGCGATATAAACGTTTTAAGTGCTTGGGCGTCTGTTTCGTCAGTACTTACAAAGCCTCTTAACGTATTTATAGTAGGATAACCATCACCACCAGAAGCGTTGTAACTATTTAAACTCATACGGTATGTTTTGTTTTTATCAAACGGTTTACCATTAATAAATACGTTTGTAAGCTTGCCATCTTTGCGTTCAAACGAAAGCTTGTGATATTGCAAGTAAGCGCCAGCATCAGCAGGAAAGCTTGTAACTGTGTTTAAGTAATCCCATAGCTCAGCGCCTTGCCAGTCCATATAGGTTATACGATTTTTAAAAGGGTGAACTTTTAATATGTCTTTATAACTTATTTCACCCGCATTGATTGAACTGCGAATACCGCCACCACTTATTAACCCAAAATCTGCACCCACAACGTTCATCTGTGCTTGGATAATAACGCGAGCAAGGTTAGTTTGTTGATAGCGTACTTTGTTTCTATCGCCTTCTAATCTAGCATCTACAGAGCCAATAGTGCCTTCAATTTGCTTTGCGCCAATCGCTTGGTACTTAGCTAAAAACGCTTTTAATGCAGGGTCTGGTTTTATATACTCGTTCGCAAGGACTTCTTTTGATGTGCCGTCAGTTTGTGTTTTTTCAACATATAAATTAACTGGCATTAACTTATAATCCATTAGGCTCAATTCACCATTTTCTAATTTGAACTCAGCTTTACCAACGTACTTACCCCATTCATGAGCTTGCATGATCCACGTGCCATTTTGCTGATCGGGTTTACACGCTAGACCAGGTTTAAAATTATCATCGTTTACATTGTTTGATGCCATACAGACGGGTTCTTGAGAGTGACCACCGATGATCATGTCAAGCGTGTTAGTAGGTAATGAGCGGGCAAGTGTTACATCCCCTGGTGCATTGATACCATGGTTAGCATCAATAAAATGGCCCATGTGCGTTACAGCAATAGTAATATCTGGGTTGTGCTTTGCTTTTATTTCTTCAGCTAATTTGGCAGTTACTGAAACGGGGTCTATAAATTCTAAATGACCAATATATTGAGGGTTACCTATTTTGGCTGTGTCGGTTGTTGTTAGGCCAATAACAGCAATTGACAACCCATTTTTTTCAAATATTTTGTAAGGGGTAAAGGCATTTTTACCAGATGATTTTTCAATTATATTTGCTGATAAAAGAGGGAAGTTAGCCCAATTTTGCTGTTTTTCTAATACGCTTAGCGGGTTATCAAACTCATGGTTACCCAGTGCCATTGCATCGTAGCCAAGTAAAGACATGCCTTTAAAGTCAGGTTCTGCATACTGCAGGTCGGACTCGGGTATGCCTGTATTTATATCACCACCAGAAAGTAGTAAAACGCCATGGCCTTTCTTTTTAGCTTCACTGCGCAATTGATCCAGTAGCGTTTTACGAGCGGCCATGCCGTATTCGCCTTTTTCGTTATGCCAAAACCGCCCATGGTTATCGTTAGTGTGAAGCACGGTTAAGTATTGAGGAGAAGATGTTTTTTCGTCAGTTGTTGCTGATGTACATCCCACCACACTCAAAATGATAGAAATAATAAAAATTATGCGCATAAAATACCTATGAATTAAGTTGTACTTAATGTTTTAGGCGGCTAGTTTAAACTAGTTTTGCTTATAAAAAACCTAGTTACTTATATTTTTTGGTTAATCACGGGTTGTTGCTGCAAGCTCCCTTCGCTTTAGTTCAGTGCGAGCGTAGTGTGATTTTTCATGCTTTGTAGCAACCATCCAATTTAAAAAGCTTGCTGGGAGCTTTGTGTATGCTTCACCTTTATGTAGGCCAAAGTCGCAAATTGTGTGTGGTGTGTGTGTCATGTGTGTATCCATTATCTATGTTATTTAATAATTAACAATGAGCAAAGTTAAACATTTACTCGGTTTACATTTTCATAGAAAATATAAATCAATAGTGTGTAATTGAAATGTTACCAGAACGGTCTAATTTGTATCAACTGCCTTAAAGCTATCGATTTTTTGAGTCAGTAACCTTAACCTAAACAAAACTTATTTTAAAAAATATAATAATAGGATCTAACATGAAAAAATGTTTACTGGGTTCATTGCTCGCTTCACTAAGCTTTGTTAGCCATGCAACCATAGTCGAGATGCAAACCAGCCAAGGTACAATCCAGATTAATTTATTTGATCAGCAAACACCAAAAACTGTAGAAAACTTTTTAAGCTATGTACAAGACGATTCATACAATGAAACCGTTATTCATCGTTCAATAGACAATTTTGTTATTCAAGGCGGTGGATTTACGTTTTCAGACACATTAGACCCTATCACGACCAAACCTGCAGTTATTAATGAACCTGTATTTTCTAATGTTAAAGGTACCATTGCCATGGCTAAGTTAGGGGGCAACCCTAACAGTGCCACTAGCCAATGGTTTTTTAATATGGCTAATAACAGTGCGGGTAGTGCGGCACTTGATACACAAAATGGTGGTTTTACCGTATTTGGACAAATCACTGCGGCGAGTCAGTCAACGCTTGATAAAATTGCAGCGTTAGTTCATTGCGGTGAAACACCAGTAGTCGATATAACAGCAGAGCAATGTGCCAGCAGTGATGTGTCTATTAGCAGTGCTAATTTAGTAACAATCCAAAGCGTTACAGTATTAGATGACGATCCTAATTCGGCAGCCGGATTAACTGTTGTTGAAAATACGCTGATTGACGCCGATAACTCTGATGGCTCAGGCGGTAGCTCGGGTGGGGCTTTAATATGGCTGCTGGGTGCTTTTTTGTTAGCTGTACCACGCCTTAAAAGAAAGAAGTAATCTCATTCACAGCAATTTAAACTGCGCAGCTATTTTATAGCTGCGCTTTACATTAAATAAATAGTCGCCAAATCATCGCAAGCCACATCGCAAATACAGACACGCAGCCAATTAAAAACGCATTAAATCGAGCTCTTACGTTATTTGTTCCTAAATGAATAATACTATGTAGAATGCGTGTCGCTACAAATGCGCAGGCCAAAATTGCAACCACTACGCTTGCACTGTTTAATTGCAAAGCTAATAAGCAACCTACATAAAATAAAACCGGTATTTCAAATTGGTTGGTAAAGTTTCTATCGGCCACCCTTACATGGTCACCTGCGTTATCTAATCGCATCGTTGCAAAATCTTTTAAATTGAGCTGCTTATTTTTAGCTGCTGCAAAGCGTCTTCTCCCCATAATAATCATTACAGCTAAAGACAGGGTGACTTGCACAAACATGGCAAGTATTATTATTTTTTCCATTGTAGTTCCTTGTTATTGTTTTAATTAGTAAGTATGCAGGCATTTTTCACAATGTGTTACACAAAATAACGCTAATTGCTAGAAACTGATCAGCACAAAGTGTTAGTTTATACTATTAAGCTTGCTTTTGAATTAGCATAACCTATTTTGCATCATGCCTTTAATGGAAATAAAATGAAAAAAATTATTTGTCTAAGTGCCATTGCAATCGCTGTTCTCAGCGGTTGTTCGAATACATCTTCACCGGTAGCAACCTCGCCAAAAGCATCATTATTGTCAGACACCTTAGTGGTAAGCCCAAATGATAATAGAGAATATAAAACACTAAAGCTTGCTAACGAAATTGAGGTTATTTTGGTTTCTGATCCAAGTGCCGAGAAGTCAGCAGCATCGTTAAGTGTTGGTGTGGGTTTACTGCATGACCCTATGTCTCAACAAGGTATGGCGCATTATTTAGAGCATATGCTTTTTTTAGGTACAGAGAGATACCCTGATACAAAAGGGTATTCAGATTTCATGACCAAAAATGGTGGGGCGCATAACGCCTATACATGGCTTGAAATTACAAACTATATGTTCAAAATAAATAACGATGCCTTTGATGAAGGGCTTGACCGTTTTTCTGACTTTTTTAAAGCCCCTAAGTTATACCCAGAATATACAGAAAAAGAAAAAAACGCAGTAAATGCTGAGTGGTCAATGCGACGTGAAATGGACTTTTTTGGCCAATTTAAATTAGCACGTAAGATGATGAGTGAGCATCCAGCTAATCGTTTTTTAATTGGTAACCTAGAAACACTAGGCGACAAAGAAGGCAGCTCGCTTCATCAAGAAACTGTCGACTTTTACAATAAATATTACTCGTCGAATATTATGAAGGTGGCGCTTATTTCTAATTTGCCAATTGCAGATATGGAAATAAAAGCGCAAAAGTACTTTGCTGATATAAAAAATAAAAATATTGAAAAACCAACTGTTACGGCCGAACTTGATTTTGATAAAGCCGGTGGTAAACGCGTATTTTACTCGCCAAATGAAGATGTAAAACAGTTAAAGCTTGATTTTACTATTACCAACAACAGCGATGAGTTTGCCGTAAAACCAAACCGCTTTGTTTCATACTTACTTAGTAATGAAATGCCGGGTAGCCCTGCGCAAATACTCAGAGATAAGGGCTGGGTTTCACAGCTATCGGCATCAGCTTCACCAACACAGTATGCAAACTATGGTGCGTTGACGGTTGATATAGAGCTTACTGATTCAGGTATGCAAAACCGCGAAGCAATTGTTGCAGTTGTTATGCAATATATTGATTTAATTAAAAAGGAAGGGGTCGATAGCAAGTACTTTAACGAAATACGTACGTCGCTCAATAACCAATTTAAATTTTTAGAAAAGGGTGACGAGTTTAACTATGTAAGTGCTCTTACGGGTAGCATGCAGGTTTACCCACTTAATCACACGATTAACGCACCTTACCACTATGCAAAATTTGATGCCGACGCTGTTAACAATGTGCTAAACCAGCTTAATGCAGATTCGCTGCGTATTTGGTACATTTCACAGCAAGAGGAAACAGACTCTCAGTTATATTTTTACGACGGTAAATATCGCATAAACGACATTAGCGCTGATGAAATAGCAAGCTGGAAGAAGCCAAGTGAGTTTAAATTAGCGCTCCCTAGTGTGAACAACTTATTACCTGAAAGTTTTGCAATTAAAACGGCTGAATTTAAAGAACAAAAACACCCAGAGCTTGTTTACGATAAACAAGGCATAAAAGTATGGCGTCAAGCTAGCCAGAAATTTGCCGAACAACCGAAAGGGTTAGTTGAGGTATACATAAATACGCAACAAGGTCTGAGCGATATCAGTGCTGAAGTACTCTATTCTGTGTGGGCAGATTTATATAACATTCAGCAAAGCCAATTAAGTACTGAAGCTGCGGTCGCGGGTATGGGCGTAAGGCTTGCACCAAGTAATGGGCTTGTATTATCACTTAATGGATTCACTGATAAGCAAGATGTATTGCTTAAACAAGCATTGAGTGGATTAAACGTTGAGGCTACTTCGCAAGCATTCGAGCAAGCTATTGACCGCTACACTCGTGACTTGTTGAATCAACAAAAGCAATTTCCTTATGCTCAAGCCTTTGGTGCTTACTCTAAGTTAACACGCACGGGTAGTTTTGATACCGATGAATTAATTAAAACTGCAAAATCATTGCGTGTTGCTGACTTAACAACGTTACAACAAGCCACATTCTCTAACAATGATTTACGCGTATTTAGCTACGGTAATTATAACCAGCAAGATATAGAGTCAATAGCAGGCGAACTCACAGCTGTTTTACCTAAAAATCATACGGTGAGCGAGTTTGCTCGTAGTAAAGCGTGGTTGCCACAACCGGGTGAAACGTTAGTACTACAAAAGGATATAGATGTAGCCGATGTTGCTGTGGTTGATATGACCGTTCACCCAATACCGGGTTATAAACAAAAAGCTCAAGCTGCTGTATTACGTGATCACTTTAGAACGATCGCATTTGACAAAATGCGTACTGAAGAGCAACTAGCTTATGCAGTAGGTGCTATTGCAAGTCCAATTGAAGATTATTCAGCGGTTGGTTTGTTTATTCAAACGCCTGTAAAAGGCCCTAAGGAAATTCAAGCTCGCTTCGACCAGTTCAAAAAAGAGTACGCGGTAGAGCTTGATAACATGAGCACTGATACATTTTTACAGCTTAAAAATGCGACTTTGGTGTCACTTAAAGAGCAACCTAAAAACTTAAACGATGAAATGGGTCCTTTGATCAGCGATTGGTACCGAGAAAACTTTAATTTTGATTCCAAACAAAAGCTAATTGATGAAGTAGAAAAAGTAACGCTTGCAGATATAAAACAGTACTACAAGCAAACCATGCTAAACCCACAAGCAGCGCGCTTAAACGTGCAGCTGCGCGGTACTAAGTTTATTGAAAGTGACTTTGCTGATTTACCTAATCAAACCAAAATCACTACGCTTGATGCTTATTACAATGGTATTAAGTTACAAAAATAAGATTGATAAATAGATCAAAAAATAAACCCCCAATGTATTGCTACATTGGGGGTTTTATTTATTTCATTCTACCTATAAGTATTTATGCCATAACAATAAAGCCAATAACCGCCAATGAAGCCGCTATTAATGTGTACGGCAATTGCGTTACTGCATGGCTCATTAAGTTACAGCCAGAGCCTTGGGCTGCAAGTACAGTAGAGTCTGAATAAAAACACGCTTGGCTACCAAATGATGAGGCCGATAATAACGCGCCAATTACTAATGGAATATTTGCATCAACCGCCGTTGCCAGTGGCATAACGATAGGGATAGACACTGCAAAAATACCCCAGCTAGAGCCTGTAGCAAACGCTAACACTGCCATCGCGATAAATACCACTGCTGGTAAGTATTGCGCCGTCATGTAAGGGCTTAAACTGCCTATAACAAATTGCGGTAAGCCTATTAAATCGCACACATCTTTAAAAATAAAGGCGGCAATTACAGTGCCAATAGCCGGTATCATACTCTTAAAGCCATCAAGCATACGTTCAATCATTTCGCTAACGCTCATTAATTTTTGTAGTGCATAAAAAGGCAAAGTGACCGCCATGGTTGCCAGTAAGCCTTTATATACATCTATTTCAAAGTAAACGGTAAAGGCTACAAGTAAAATTATCGGCAGTAAAAAGTTATGTAATTTCCCTTGAGGATCGGCATCTTCAAAGTTTTCTTCTACTGCTTTTACTGCGTATTCGTCAGCTGTTTGAATATCACTAAACTGAGCTGGGTCTACGCTGGCTTGCTCTATTTGTGCTATTTTTTCGGCTTTTGTCATGGGCCCAATAGCAGGTATAACACCTAATACCACTAACAAAACCACCAATACTGCAAACCAAGCATAAAACATATAAGGAATTGCTTGAATATATACAGCAATCCCTTTGCCTTCTTCGGCAATGCCGTTATCTACTAATAGTCCGCCAAAAAATACTGCCCAAGTAGATAAAAGGACAAGTACACAAATCGGTGCTGCAGTTGAGTCGACTACATAGGCAAGCATTTCTCGGCTCACTTTAAACTTATCGGTAATGCGTTTCATGGTTTCGCCAACGGTAAGTGCATTTAAGTAATCATCAATAAAAATAACTACACCTAAGCAAAATGTCATAAATAAAGATGAGCGTTTACCTTTAGTGTATTTTAGTGCCAATTTTCCAAACGCTGACGCACCGCCAGTACGCACTAATAAGGCTATTAAAGCACCAAAGCCACCGCATACGAGTATTAACCAACCTATGGTTTCGTCGGTCATGACTTTGAGCGATGTGCTGGCAAAGTTAGCAAGTACCTGAGCCGGGTCGGCTATTACTAACCCAACTAAAGCACCAATAAGTAAAGATAAAATAGGGCGGCGTAAAACAACAGCCAACACAACCACCACCGCCGGTGGCAGTAAACTTAACGCAGAAGGTTCGAGCATTTAAGTGTTCACAAAATTAAAAGCATATTTAAAAATTTAAATTGCTTATACAAAAACAAAGAAGATGATAGTTTGTTGTTAAATCATTTTCCAAGTCACTGCTTTTGTACGCGAGAGGAGTATTTAAACGGTTATGTTAAATTAAAGGTTTAAATAACACGCGTTGGCTTTGGCGCCAGACGGAGCAAGGAATGCATACCGCTATTGTTGTGCCTGTAAAAACATCGGTGCAAAAATAATCTGGTTTTGTATTTCAGTCAATAAAATTTACGTGCAAAGTAACTTTTTAAAGGATAAAACGTGGTGACCGTATTTAAAACCAAACGCTTATTTCTTCGCTATGCAAACCAGCACGATGCAGCAATATTACTCACTTTAGTGAATCAAGTTAATTTTAAAAAGTATATTGGCGATAAAGCAATTTATACACTTAGTGATGCCAAAAATTATATTGAACAATCATTTATAGCCACGCATAAACACCAAGGGTTTGGCCCTTATATTATTACGTTACACAGTGGTGAAGTGGTAGGAATAGTGGGTTTTTACAAACGGACAGTGTTGCAATTGCCAGATGTAGGTTTTGCCTTGTTAGCGCATCATGAAAAAAATGGTTATATTTTTGAAGCGGCTAAAACGCTTTTACAAAATAGGCACACACTGGGTATTGATCGAGTAAGTGCTATTGCTTCGGAAAATAATAAAGCTTCGCAAAGTGTACTGCTAAAATTAGGTTTTAAAAAAGTGGGCAAGGCGGTTATTAGTGATGATAAAACCGCCATTGATATATATGGTTATTAAAGCTGTGCTTGCTCTATCGCTTTAGCCACATCTAAGTTTATGTTTAGCCAGGTTTGTTCAAGCGTGGCAACTAAACTATCGTAGCCATCGTCTTTTATGGGGAGCACGCTAGAGAAATTATGCACACTAATCAAGCGGCGGCCGGTTTCAGGGTGAGTATAATATAAGCGCCAAAGGCCAGATATATCTGCATTACCTTGCATATCACCATTAAAATGGTGAATTTCGTACTCCAGCTCGTAAAACGTTTGCTGATCTAATTCAGTTATTACAGGCAGCCCCTTAATCACCATCCAATTTGGCATGTTTTTGAATAAAGTTTGTTGGGCAGTGGCAGTAAGCATAACGTCAGGAGACTCGCCCCATAAATGATAATTTGCAGCATGAATTTGATTATTATCAATTTTCATCGCTATACCTAAATTATTTAATGCGCCTCTTAATACCACAGTTTGTACTCTCAGCTGTGCACTGGTTTCACTAACATTACGAGACGATGATTCAATAGGCTGTTCAAATTGGTAGTACTGCGTTGTTGTTTGTATTGCTGAACTACAGCCCGACAATACTAAAAGCACACTTGTTATTAGTAATAGCGTTTTCATTATTGCTTCCTTGGTATTGGATCTGCGGGCAGCGCTTTGTCAAAAATCAGCATGTTTGGTTGCTCATTTAAACCACGTGTCAAAGGTTGTATTTCTTCACTTAAGCGCTTAAATTCACGCAGTGTTTGTTGCAATTGGTGGTGAAATTCAGACCCAGCTTGATAACTTGCCATAGTTTTGTCAAATTGACGCATAGTCACTTCAAACTGCTCCATGCTTTTAGTCATTTTTGCAAAGTTGCGATTTATATCACCAGGTAAGTTTTGAGTATCTTTTTCATTTAATAGCGTGCGCATTTCATTAGCAAGAGACTGGTAGTCGGCAAAGGCAACTTGTATTTGCGCTAAGCTTTCTTCAACTTTTAAATTATTTACTTTGTTTAATACATCAGAAACTTGGTCGGCAAGAACGGTAATCCCACTTGATACACTAGGAAAAACGGTGTACTGGCCCAGTTTTTCAAAGCCAGCTTCTGGTGCGTCGGGGTACATGTCAAAATCAACATAAACTGCACCGGTTAGTAAATTACCGGGCTTTAAAGAGGCGCGCATACCAATGTTTATCCAGCCCTTTAAGCTATCTTTCCAAAAGTCTTTAGCGGTTGCGCTATGGTGATAAATACGTCCATATTCTATTTTTATCAGCACAGGCACTGATGTATTTGCACTTTTAAAGTGGGCTGGTTTGCCATTAACAATTATGTTTGCAGGGGCTTCAACCACTGTACCAATACGGATCCCTCGGTATTCAACAGGGGCGCCGGGTCTGAGTCCTCTAATAGATTGTTCAAAATCTATTATGTAATAGTCAAAGTCGTAAAAGCGTTCTTCGAGTGCTTCTTTATAGCTTTGACTGAGTGAAAAGTTGTGGCCATCGTTAGCTATTTCACCCGGTGTTTGGTTATCGGGTAAGCCAACTGAAATCCCCCCTTTTAAAAGCTTACTCAAAGAACCCGTATTAATATTTATGCCATCGGCAGATAAATCAATTTCTATACCGGCGTTGACCCAAAAAATCGAATTGTTGGTAATTAAGTTTTGGTACGGCGCTTTTATAAAGATACCGTATTTCATTGCTTGGTTTTCCCAATCAAATGTAGCAGTCTCTATTTGGCCAATTTTATAATTTTTAAAAAATATCCCGGTGCTAACATCAAGTACCTCTGCGTTATAGCTAAGTAGTTGGAAGCGACCGCCTTGCACGTCTTTGCCAATGAGCGCAGGCTCTTCTTGGAGGATGAAATGTTCTTTTAGGTTTTCACTTTCACCAGGTGCAAACTCTAAGTAAACTCCAGATAATAAGGTGCTCATTCCACTTATACCGGTTTCATCAATACGTGGCTTTACCACCCATATTTTAGCGTCGTCGGTGAGTAGGTCATCATAGTTTTTATCTATTTGAGCCCGTGCAATAACACTGTCTTGAGAATCGGATAAACGTACGCTGTCAATTTGCCCTATTTTTACACTGCGCACTTTTATCTCTGTTTTACCCGCAATAATACCCTCGGCTTGCGGCATTTCTATATATATAGTGGGGCCTTTATTTGCTTGATATTGATAAAGCATCCACACACCGACAAAAAGCGCTATGGCTGGAATAATCCAGATAGCAGAGATTTTTGGTTCATCTGTTACTTGGGCGGTTTCGGTCATGTTTTGGTCTCTGATGATTTATTTTTAGGTGAATCCCATAACAGGCGTGGATCAAATGAGTGAGCAGCCATCATTTGGCATATTACCATAACGGTGAAAAATGCAATGCCTAAACCTGGTGTCACTGACATTAAATTACCCAGCTGCACTAGCGCTACTAAAATGGCGACAACAAAAACGTCTATCATTGACCATTTACCAATAAACTCAGTGAGTTGGTAAATTCTAGTATAGCTTTTAGTATGCCTGTTTGCGGGTTTTGTTACCATAATACACAAAAAGCTTAGTACACATGCTTTGGCTAAAGGAACAACAACACTCGCAAAAAAAATAATACCCGCAATAGGGTAAGAACCACTTTTCCAGAGTAAAATAACCCCGCCGATAAGTGTCGATGGGGTTTCATCACCCAAGCTCGTGGTATTCATAATGGGCAATACGTTTGCTGGTATAAAGCAAACAATAGAAGTAATGAGCCAAGCGGTTGCTTTTTGAACGCTATAAGGGTTACGTACATGTGTTTTAGTGTGGCATCGCTGGCATATGTTACTGGTACAAAGCTGATGACACACATGGCAGGCTTTAATATTTTCGTCGATTGCACGCTTAGCATGTTCAACACCCTCTAACTTCTTTTCAGGTTTAATTTGTGCCCATAGCCTTGGGCGATTTAAGTGCACTAAAGCGGCAATATATAAAAAAACAAAGGCAGCGTAGGCCCAAAAACTTGCGCCAAAGCTTATATCAGCTAAAGACATAATTTTAACCATGCTGACTAACACACCAATTAAAAATATCTCAGACATAATCCATGGCTCAAGTGCCAAAGTAAACTTAAGTAACCGACGAGCAATACCCTGTGGCAATGTTTTTAAAATACCTAAGTGAAGCGGGATCAAAATAATTAATAAACTCATTGGCAACGCAATAATGCTTAAATCAATAAAAAGCCCCAATAATTCACTATCGTAATTGAACAATATTCGGGCTGCATCGGGTAGGGTAATCGTTTGGGTTATGCCATTACTACTAAAGGATAAAAAAGGGTAAAACATACTGCTTAATAGCATGAGTAGGGCACTAAAACTCAAGGCCACTATGCGATTATCGTGGTTTACGTTTGCTTCGCACAATTTATGATGACAATGCGGGCATATCGCCATTTGCTTAGCAATAACTCTTGGTATATCGATGATCAGGTCGCAGCAGGGGCAAACAGTTTGCAAATTAGTACCAACCAACAAGGCATTTACTTGATTTTGCAATATTTGGGGCTGTAATACAACGCGAACAATTAACTTTTGTATACAGGCCAAGCAATAAAGTATCTGATTGGATTACTTTTTTATATATGGGTTTGTTGGCCTTTCAAGATTAAGTTTGTTGCACCAGCCTGTTTGGTGTTCAGGCAAGGCAGAGCCTATGTAGTGTGGTTATTCACCATAAATTGGCGATAACGCAGTATTAATACCAACAGGCGCTGCCCAAGGTGGGCTTCCTAGGGGCTATTTACACTTTGCTGCCTGCATAGATGTAAGCTAGAAGAATAAGACAAGAGCAATTACCGAGCCCACTGGGTTACAAACCTCGCGCCGCGATTAAATAGCCCCTAGTTTGAACACATTTTAATCCGCAAAGATCAATAGACCCTAATCAAAAACGGCAACCGTTTGGCGTGTAAGGGCAATAAGCTCACCTGATTGTGACCAAATACACCCATCTTCTAAACCATACCCATCTTTAGAGTGATGCGTGATCGCTTCAAAACCAAGCCACTCGCCAGGCGTTAAATTGGGGGATTGAACAAACTCTAAATACCACGACATACTACTTGCAGGCCCGGGTTGCTTAAACATTTGTAATAACGTGGGCGGCCATGCATCGGTTAATGCAATGATATGCGCCTCTGTAATGGTTTCGGGTGTGTGTTTAAGTCGCATCCATCCACCTAAATGTGATGTGTCTGCCCCTGTAAAAGGCATTGCGCCTTGTTGCGGGCATAAATCCACGTGTTGAAAAAATTCAGGCATTTGGCCTTTTATAAAGGGTAACGTATGGCGCTCGTTAACGGGGCTTAAACCTAATGTCTTTGAAACAGGAACATCAATAGCTGACTCTCTATTTTTAGCAAAACAAGCCTGAACAATGACGGCTACTTGCTCATTTTGAATAGCTTTAGCGAGTACTTGTGTGCTGTTTTTACCCTCACGTAATATTTCAACGTACAGTGAAAAAGGGGTATCGGCCAATAAAGGCCCCACAAAATTGGTACTCAATGAAAGAAGGCGGCGGTCATTACTCACTTGGCCTCTAATAGCTTGATATAACAATGCAGCTGATAAACCACCAAAAGCGGTTCTTCCTTGACACCAATTTTCAGGAAATTGCATGGTAAGCGTTGATTGTTCGATTTTATCTGATTGACCTATTTTAGCGGCTTGCTCAAGTAGTTGGTCAAAGTGCATGGGAAATATCCTTTAAAAGTGCAATTTAATAAATTTATAACACAATCAAACTGGTCAGGCCAGTAATTAAAGGCGTGTCAAACGCTCTAAAAATCATCATTCCTTACAATAATTAGGGTTATTTTGTAAATAAATCATAAAAAATGAATTTTTTTTCATTTTTACAGTTGAATTAGTTTTATGGCATCCCTATTTACTAGTCATCGAACGTATTAACGAATTTTGAAGTTGGAGAAGTTTCATGGGTAAAATTATCGGAATCGATTTAGGTACTACAAACTCTTGTGTTGCAGTACTTGATGGTGACAAAGCACGTGTTATTGAAAACGCGGAAGGCGATCGCACAACCCCGTCTATTATTGCTTACACGCAAGACGGTGAAACATTAGTAGGTCAATCTGCTAAGCGTCAAGCGGTTACTAACCCTACAAACACATTATTTGCAATTAAGCGTTTAATTGGTCGTCGTTTTGAAGACGAAGAAGTACAACGCGATATTGGTATTATGCCGTTTAAAATCATTAAAGCCGATAACGGCGATGCGTGGGTAGAAGCAGGCGGCGAAAAACGCGCTGCACCGCAAATCTCTGCTGAAGTACTTAAAAAAATGAAAAAAACAGCTGAAGACTTCCTAGGTGAAGCCGTAACTGAAGCTGTAATCACAGTACCTGCATACTTTAATGATTCACAACGTCAAGCGACTAAAGACGCTGGCCGTATTGCGGGTCTTGAAGTTAAACGTATCATCAATGAGCCAACAGCTGCTGCCCTTGCTTACGGCATGGACAAAAACAAAGGCGAAAACATTGTAGCTGTATACGATTTAGGTGGTGGTACTTTCGATTTATCAATCATTGAAATTGATGAAGTTGAAGGCGAGCACACATTTGAAGTACTAGCTACAAATGGTGATACTCACTTAGGTGGTGAAGATTTTGATAACCGCGTAATCAACTACTTAGTAGCAGAATTTAAGAAAGACCAAGGCTTAGATCTAAAAACAGATCCACTTGCAATGCAACGTGTTAAAGAAGCTGCTGAAAAAGCTAAAATTGAACTGTCATCTGCACAATCTACAGAAGTTAACCTTCCGTACGTAACTGCTGATGCAACAGGTCCTAAGCACATGAACGTGAAACTAACACGCGCTAAGCTTGAGTCACTTGTTGAAGATTTAGTAACTAAATCTTTAGAGCCGCTTAAACGTGCACTTGCTGATTCTGATTTATCAGTAGGCGACATCAACGACATTATCCTTGTTGGTGGCCAAACACGTATGCCTTTAGTACAAAAAACAGTTGCTGACTTCTTTGGTAAAGAGCCACGTAAAGACGTTAACCCTGATGAAGCTGTTGCAGTGGGCGCGGCAATTCAAGGTGGTGTACTAGCAGGTGATGTTAAAGACGTACTTCTACTAGACGTTTCTCCGTTGTCTCTAGGTATTGAAACAATGGGTTCTGTAATGACAGCACTTATTGAGAAGAATACGACGATTCCTACTAAGAAATCGCAAACTTTCTCAACAGCAGAAGATAACCAATCTGCGGTAACCATTCATGTGTTACAAGGTGAGCGTAAACGTTCAAGCGACAACAAATCTCTAGGTCAATTTAACCTAGAAGGTATTCGCCCAGCACAACGTGGTACACCACAGATTGAAGTAACATTTGATGTTGATGCGGATGGTATCTTACATGTATCTGCTAAAGATAAAGATACAGGTAAAGAGCAAAAAATCACGATTCAAGCCTCTTCTGGTTTAAGCGATGAAGAAGTTGAAAAAATGGTTCGCGATGCAGAAGCCCACGCTGAAGAAGACAAAAAGTTTGAAGAGCTTGTAGCTGTTCGTAACCAAGCTGATGCAATGGTTCACGGTACACGTAAGCAAGTTGAAGAAGCGGGTGATGCACTACCAAACGAAGACAAAGAAGCCATTGAAGCTGCAGTTGTAGACTTAGAAGCTGCAATTAAGAGCGACAATAAAGAAGAAATTGAAGCTAAAACGCAAGCACTTGCTGAAAAGTCTCAAAAGCTAATGGAAATTGCCCAAGCTAAAGCGCAGCAAGGCCAAGCAGATGCAGGTGAGCAACAACAATCAGCTAAGCAAGATGATGACGTTGTTGATGCAGAGTTTGAAGAAGTAAAAGACGACAAGTAATTGTTGCTGACGCTTCTAGCTAACCAAAAACACTTAACTCGGTTAGGTGTTTAGGTTAGGATGAACAAATGAGGCGCGCGAGCAATAGCTTGTCGCGCCTTTTGCATGTATTTAAGGTTTATAATTCAATGATAAATCGATGAGATTTATCGGTTTATCCCGCAGCTTACGCTGCAAAATAGAAAGAGTAGTGTGATAGATATGTCAAAACGCGATTATTACGAAGTCCTCGGCGTAAGCAAAGATGCGAGTGAGCGAGACATAAAAAAAGCGTATAAACGCTTAGCGATGAAATATCATCCAGATCGTACCGCAGGCGATAAAGAGCTTGAGACCAAGTTTAAAGAAGTTAAAGAAGCGTACGAAATACTAACTGACGACCAAAAACGTCAGATGTACGACCAATATGGTCACGCAGCCTTTGAACAAGGTGGTGGCGGTGGTCATGGCGGCTTTGGCGGCGGCCATGGTGACTTTGGTGATGTATTTGGCGATGTGTTTGGTGATATTTTTGGTGGCGGCGGTGGTCGACGTCAATCTCGTCAACAACGCGGATCTGATTTACGTTACAACATGGACTTAACGCTTGAAGAAGCGGTTCGTGGAAAAGAAGTAGAAATTAAAGTACCTACATGGGTAAGCTGTGATCCTTGTGATGGTAGTGGTGCAAAAGCAGGTTCTAAACCTAAAACGTGTACAACCTGTCATGGTGCTGGCCAAGTGCAAATGCGTCAAGGTTTCTTTGCCGTTCAGCAAACGTGTCCTACGTGTCAGGGGCAAGGTCAAATTATCTCAGACCCTTGTAACAAATGTCATGGTCAAGGGCGTGTTGAAAAAACTAAAACACTGTCGGTTAAAATACCAGCAGGCGTTGATACGGGCGACCGTATTCGTTTATCCGGTGAAGGTGAAGCCGGTGTGCATGGCGCACCAGCAGGTGATTTATACGTACAAGTGTCAGTGAGAGAACACGAGATTTTTGTACGTGAAGGTAATAATTTATATTGTGAAGTCCCTATCAGCTTTACCACATCAGGCTTGGGCGGTGAGATTCAAGTACCGACCCTTGATGGTCGTGCAAAACTTAAAATACCGTCAGAGACACAAACGGGCAAAATGTTCCGTATGCGTGGCAAAGGTGTTAAGTCTGTTCGTAGCGGTGCGCAAGGCGATTTAATTTGCAAGGTAGTTATTGAAACACCTGTCAATCTTAACGAGCGCCAACGTGAACTACTTAAAGAGTTAGAAGAAAGCATGGGCACAGATAGCTCAAAAAACCGTCCTAAAGAGCAAGGCTTTTTTGATGGTGTTAAAAAGTTTTTTGATGACTTAACTAAATAAACATGATTATTGTTTAAAAACGGTGCTTTACAGCGCCGTTTTTTTTGCTTTAAATTTGCTAACTCCTCAGTGAAAAGTGAAAACGAAATGACGCCTGCAATCGCACTACTAGAAAAACAAAAACTAAAGTTCGAAATACTGAGCTATGAGCACGATGCAAAGAATGGTCACTATGGTTTAGAAGCGGTTGAAAAACTTAATTTAAATAGCGAGCAGGTATTTAAAACACTGGTATTAGAAACACATGAAGGCCAGTTAATAGTGGCTATAACACCCGTATCTAAACAAGTTAATCTTAAGCTGCTTGCTAAAGTAGTAAAGACAAAAAAAATGGCCTTGGCTGCGCCTCAAAAAGTAAATGCAAGTACCGGTTATATACTTGGAGGTGTAAGCCCGCTTGGTCAAAAAAAACGCCTTCAAACCTACATACATAATAGTGCCAGAGAGTTCGATATTGTATATGTAAGTGCGGGTAAGCGTGGATTGGAGTTAAAGTTAGCCATAGACGATATAGTTCAATTAACACAAGCCACGTTTGCATTGTTTTAATTGTTTGTAGTTATTTAAGTGTCGGTTACATTTTAGTATTTGCTGCTTTAGTTAATATTAACTACATTAAAAAGACGTTAGGATTCAGGAAACTTCAGTGCAGTATGAATTTCTCGGATATTAATTTCATTTCAATACTAGTAGCCGCGCTTTCATCGTTTACGCTAAGTAATGTTTGGTATTCAAATATGTTATTTAGACAAGCGTGGTTAGAAAGTTGTGGACTAACAGAGTTAGACTTTCAAGGCGCTAGCAAAAATAAAGCATTTGTGGGTACGTTTTTGTTCTCGTTTGTATCTGCGTTTTTATTATCGATATTTTTAGGAAACGATTCAGATATAGGTTTAAGCGTGGTTACTGGATTTTCTATTGGGTTATTTTGGGTGAGCAGCTCTTTGGGTTTAAGTTATATTTATGAGCAGCGACCAGTGAAACTTTTTTTGATAAACAGTGGTTACTATGTAAGCCAATTTTCGTTAATGGGATTAATTATAGGTGGTTGGCCATAATTGATTTATAAATACAAAATTGTTTATCTTTTTATCTATTCAGGCAACTAAATAATATGAAAATACTCGTTGTTGATGATATGCCACTGATGCGACATGTATTAATTAACATGCTTAGAAATTTAAAATACCTTGATTTAGTTGAAGCAACAGATGGTATTCAAGCACTTACATTATTAAAAAAGCAGCCGTTTGATTTAGTTATCACAGATTTATATATGCCAAAAATGGATGGCAAAGATTTACTAAATAGAATAAGAAATGACGAACAGCTTACCTCAATTCCTGTCTTAATGGTAACATGCGAAGATAACTCTAAAGCTATAAAAAATGTAATAGCAGCTAAAGTATCAGGCATTATTGTTAAACCTTTTAGTCTTAAAGTGCTGAGTGAACACTTAGACCGTGTTTTAGGCGCAGCCCATATGCCATAAACAAAACAACTTAGGTACGCCCTAGCAATTACATCTGTTTTAATTCAAGGACGACTAAATTAAACTTACCGTATTATACCTAAAATATAATCGTTCAATTACGGAGGTGTTTTGGCACAACCAAACAAAAAAGGCCCAACAAAAACCGTTGATATTTTTTGCTCTTCATGCAAAACGCAGCTTTTTAAATACCGAAAGGGAGGCAAAGGAGCACTTGTTAAATGTTTTAAAGAACGTATATCTCAAGACTTCACAAAAACCCCTTGTATTTGCCCAAGTTGTGAGCGGGCTTTTGCAAGGCCCGCTTTAATTCGCGGTGCACCTGCCTATAAAATGATTGGTGGAAAAGTTACATTTAAATAAGCTAAAAACATAAGCGGACATATGCCCTTGTTTGAATCTACTTTGTTGTTATGATTGCCCGGTTTTGCTGTTTCAATGAATGAAAATATACCCTCCCCATGGATTGGGCCAGTTTTTTGGGTTATTTAAAAAATGGATAAAGGATAGTTTCGTGATAGCACTCTTATTTGACATCATCGGTATGACAGGTACTTTTTTAGTTGTAGGGTCGTTTTTTTTACTTCAGTTAGGTAAAACAACACCAACCAGCCTGACATACAACATGATGAACTTAACAGGAGCGATTTTATTATTAATTAGCCTCTGTTATAACTTTAATTTGGCAAGCTTTGTGATAGAAATATTTTGGATCGCAGCCTCATTAATTGGTTTATATAAGTACCTAAAAAATAGATCAGCATTAGCGACTAGTTAATTTTGATATGTTCGCCGTAGGCCTTTTGTTTACGGCGTTTCTTTAAATCCCCTTTTTGATTTTTTTATTCCTTAAATCTTTTCACTCTCACTAAACGCTTTAAATCTTTTACTTTATATTTATTGTGTTGGGTGATGTATATCCATTTGACAAGTCCTCACCATCTTATTTACTGTATCGTCTGTTAAAAAGCTTTTGGCGCAGTAATGTTAAGCAATCTAAACAATATTAATCAAATACATTCTATTATGCGAAGCTTATGGTTATGGCTTGGCCCCATTGTCATGCTGTTAACTTGTTTATTAGAGCCGCCAAGTGGCCTGTCTAATACAGCCTTCAAAACAGCCGGTTTAGCGTTTTGGATGGCCTCTTGGTGGGTCACTGAGATTGTGCCTATTCCTGCGACTTCATTGTTACCGCTCGTCATAACGCCACTTGTGGGTATTGCACCTATCAAAATTACAGCAGCACCTTATGCACATCCACTCATATTTTTATTTTTGGGTGGTTTTTTAATATCAATAGCTATGGAGCGTTGGGGACTACATAAACGAATTGCGTTAACCACTATGCTCTATGCGGGTAAAAAGCCTAGCTTACAAATATTAGCCATGATGCTAGTAACAGCATTTTTATCTATGTGGATGTCAAACACAGCAACAACGGTGATGATGTTGCCCATCGCGTTATCAATTATTCATTTAGTGAGTAATTCTGATTCTAGTGAAGATGAATTTGCAAAAGCATTACTGTTATCAATTGCCTATGGTGCCAGCATTGGTGGTATTGCTACGTTAATAGGAACACCGCCTAATGCCCTTATGGCAGCTTACTTATCTGAAAGTTACCAAATTGAAATTGGCTTTGGGCAGTGGATGATGGTAGGTGTACCTTTGGCAATTGCCATGTTGTTGGTGTGCTGGATATGGCTTACTAAATTTAGCTATCAAGTTGATAAAAATGCAGAAGAAATACTAGACAGTAAAACCATGTTTGTTGATGAGCTTGCAACACTCGGATCGTTGCAACGCGCAGAAAAAGGGGTGTTTTTAGTATTTTCACTCGCAGCGCTCTGTTGGATTTTTAGACCGCTATTAGCTGACTTATCGGGTCTTGGTATTTCAGATACAGCTATTTCGATTGCAGCAGCCCTGGTGTTATTTGTTTTGCCAGCTAAAAAGGGCAGTGACGAGCGTATTTTAGATTGGGCGAGTGCGTCTAAAGTTCCTTGGGGTGTGTTATTACTTTTTGGTGGGGGCTTATCATTAGCATCACAAATTAAATCTTCTGGTTTAGCGCAATACATTGCACAGATGATAGAAGGTGCGAGTGCTATTCCGTTCGTTATGGGAATTCTTGTGCTTGTTGCGCTCATTACTTTTTTAACTGAAATAACGAGTAACACAGCCACGGCAGCTGGCTTTTTGCCGTTATTAGGCCCTGTTGCTGAAAGTGTTTTTGGATCGCCCTTAGTATGGGTTATTCCTGCTGCTATAGCATGCAGTTGTGCGTTTATGATGCCTGTTGCAACACCACCAAATGCCATTGTGTTTGGCTCGGGGAAAATTAAAATTCGCGATATGATCAAAGCAGGCTTTGCACTTAACCTAGTCGCTATCGTGTTAATTACACTTGTAACCATAACGCTCGCAAAAACAGTATTTAATTTTTAAAATGGAGTCCCTTTGTACCTCAAGCAAAGCGACTCTTAATCAGTATGTATGTTGTTGTAATAGGTAAATTAGTGTTATTGCTCGAAAAACAGAACAAGGTTATAGTCGACAATAACTTTAAAAATCGAGTAACCTATTTTGACGACAGACACAGTACAAACAGCTTCTTTATCAACGCAGTTTAATAGTTTGCAAAATGCGTTTTTAGATAACCCTTATCCTACAGTTCATTCTCGATTAGCCATTTTAAAAAAATTACGTTCGCGCATTGTAGAGCTTGAAGAAGAACTTATCAGTGCGGTATCTAAAGACTTTGGTTACCGTACTGCGTTTGATACCTTACTGGGGGATATTTTACCTACCGTGCAAGGGCTTTCGCACATTATTAAAAAGCTACCTAAGTGGTCAAAGCCGAGTAAACGTTCTGTGGGGCTTAGCCTATGGCCTTCAAAAGTAAGTGTTACCTATCAGCCAAAAGGCGTTGTAGGCGTTATCGCACCGTGGAATTATCCAATTCAACTTGCAGTTGTGCCAGTGATCACCGCAATTGCAGCGGGTAATAAGGTTATGTTGAAGCTGAGTGAATTTACTCCTCATACCAATGCTGTTTTAGAAAAGCTTTTTGATAATAAAATGAGCCAGCACGTATGTGTGGTCCAAGGTGGTAGTGACGTTGCAAGCGAATTTTCGTCCCTCCCTTTTGCACACTTATTATTTACCGGCTCTACAGGAGTTGGCAAATTAGTAATGAAAGCCGCCAGTAAAAACTTAACCCCCGTTACTTTAGAGCTTGGCGGCAAGTCACCAGTTATTATTACTGAGCAAGCTGATATTAAAAAGGCTGCGCACGCACTTTTATTTGGAAAAATGGCGAATGCCGGGCAAATTTGTGTTGCACCAGACTATGTATTTGTGCCTAAAACCTTAGAAAGCCAGCTCATTAAACAGCTATGTGATCTTTATAAAAAGCACTTTAAGCAAGGTGTTGAAGGTAAAAATTTAACCTCTATTATTAGTGATTCGCATTATGCGCGTTTATCCGAATATTTGGTACAAGCACAAGCACTTGGGGCAAATGTCATTAAGCCACTTGAGCAAAATCAACAAGATGCAGATAAGCATCGTATGGGTCTGCATTTAGTCACAAACGTGACTGATGAAATGCAACTTATGCAAGACGAATTATTTGGGCCTATATTGCCAATTAAGAGTTATGGGAAGTTAGAAGAAGTTCTTGATTATATTAAACAGCATCCTAACCCACTTGCTCTTTATATTTTAGGTCAAGATAAACAAGCGCAAGAGTACATTATTAAACAAACGCTCAGTGGCACCGTTGCCGTTAACGATACTCTGGTGCAAGTAACCGCTGACGACGCGCCATTTGGTGGCGTAGGTCACTCAGGTATGGGGCACTATCATGGTAAAGAAGGGTTTTTAACGTTTAGCCACGCTAAAAATACACTGGTTTCTGGTTCTTTTAACCCCCGTATAGGGTTGTTGCTCAAGCAAAGCAAACTGCTAACTAAACTATTAAAGTGGCTATATATTAAGTAATACAAATTAAAAAAGCTGAACTCGTTATGCGCAATGACACTAAGTTCAGCTTTATTTGTATTGCTTGACTTAAAACAGACGCCCTTCGCCTGCATATGTGCCTGCAAGAATTTTAGTGTAAATTGCGTCGGCTTTTTCTTTTGCTTCTTCAATTTCTTTTGGTAGCATGGAACGCTCATCCAGCTTTCGACTGTGGCTTGCTTGCATGTTGCCATTGTATTCGGCAATCGTATTCCATATGTATGACTTTTCGAGGTTTTTTGGCATTCCTAACCCCTCAAAGTACATAAGTGCTAAATTAAATTGCGCTAAAGAATAGTTATTACCTGCGGCTTTTTCGTACCATGTTTTAGCAAGTTTGTAATCGTGACTAACACCGTCACCATTTGAATACATAACACCTAAGTTAAACTGTGCGGCAGGCATGTTTTTTTTGGCTGCTTTTTCGAATAGAGATAAAGCCATTTGTTTGTCTAATTTAACGCCTTTACCTTCATCGTATAATACCGCTAATGCAAACATTGAGTCTGCGTGGTTCTTTTTTACGCCTTTTTTGTATAGGTCGGCTGCTTTGTAATAATCGCGTGTAACGCCGTGGCCTTCTTCGTATAACTTAGCAAGTTCGTAAATGCCAGGTGCAAACCCTTTGTCGGCAAGGTATTCAAATTCTTTTAAAGCGAATTCAAAGCGACCTTCGTTTGCCGCAATAATACCTTCTTCAAGAGTCGCATTGGCAAAAGGGCTAGCAATTAAAGCACCCGTAAGTAATAACGTTTTTAAATTAAACTGTGACATAGCGATGTCTCCAACAAGTAATCGTTTCACTGTGAGTTAAATAAAACCATTTTCTTTGCAACACTATTGCACTCACACGTAATGAAGGGCGTATAACATTGCTGTATTTTAGGTTTATTATATTGCTACAAACAAATTAGCGTGCATTTAGGTTTAGATAAACACTGTGTGCCATTATAGCTCAAATCGGGGTTGTTTTACCTAACCCGTTTGATGTAATAAGCGTAAGATACAGATATAACAGAAAATTTAAAAGAAATAACTAGGTCAAAGCACGGCTAAAAACGTGTTACTTTAATTTTATACTTTTGAGCTTACGTGCGATTAAAAGAGCGTGTTCGTAATACGCAAGGTCATTATGTAAGTAGCTTAGCTACGTTAAGCGTTCATGTTTGCAGAGGTGAAAATGTTTAAAACAATAAAAAATAAGTTGTCACATATAACGATTGCGTTCAGTGTGTTGCTATTAACGAGTTGTTCTGCTTCGTTTACTTATAATAATTTAACATGGTTATCGTCATTTTGGGTTGATGACTACGTCGATTTAAACAAACAACAGAACAAACAACTAAAAGAAATTATTAATACCACACAGCAATGGCACCGCGACACACAATTGCCAGCATACAAGCAAGATATTGAAAACTTAAAATTGCTGTTTAATCAACAACTTAATCATGCAAAATTAAAAAAGCAGGTGGTATTTGCCAGAACGCATTGGAAAAACCTTCTTGAACATGCGCATTACCCCCTTGCACAGCTAGGGTATACGCTTTCTAAAGAGCAACGCGACGAATTTATACAAAATATACAAGATCAAATTAACGAAGATCGTGAGCGATATAACGAACAATCGAGTAAAGAGCGCAAAACTAAACGCCTAGAAAACCAGCTAGACTACTATTCAGATTGGCTTGGTAAGCTCACTGACCAGCAAAAGCAACTCATTGCAGACGCAAATAATGAACACACAGAATCAGGGGCTCTTTGGCTCGATTACAAACAAACTCGCTTAGATGCGGCTAAAGTAATAATGCATAATAAAAGCTTACCAGAAAACGAGTTTGTAAATAAATTGAGCCACGTAATAAAAGAACGTGAGGCCTTTATGAGCGAAGAACAATTAGCCATAAATGCAACCAACCTCGATTTATATGTCAATTTATTAATTGAACTCGCTCCTACATTGAGCAACAAACAGCGCGAAAGCGTTAATGATGAATTTGACAGCCTGATTGAAACTCTAAACGATTTAATGGAACCGTAAATAGTAAACCTTTACAGTGGATGATAATGCTTTATTTTATATAATATAAATATGATCTTATCGATTGGGTTCAACGTAAGTAAGGCGTTTTAAAGTTAGTCAGTTAATCACAGTAATATTTGTATATTTTGAAAAATACATAATTAAAGGACTCTAATGGCACATATATGGTAACTGACTTAAAAAGCATGCTGGCTACGTGGCACCCTTTGCGAGACGAACAGCAATGGGTATTGGCAACATTGTACAAAATTGAAGGCTCCAGCTACCGCAAGCTAGGCGCTATGATGCTCATTTCTAGCCTAGGCCTGCGTTTAGGTATGGTTTCAGGTGGGTGCCTAGAGGCAGATATTCAGCGCCACGCCAAACAAGTGATGACCTATTTAAAATCAAAAACCATTACTTATGACGCAACTGACGAGGATGATTTAACTTTTCAATTAGGTATTGGTTGCGGTGGTATTGTTCATATTGTTTTACAGCCAGTGAATGCTGCCAATGAATACTTAAGTCTCGATTCAGTTTTTAATGCTCTTAAAGAAAAAGTGTCAGGTTACTATTCACAACCCGTTCAACCTGTTTGTGCGTTGGGGCAGGGTGTTTTTTCAAAACGTAATGTTTCTGATGGCCTTTCTATTAACCGTAAAGCACAAATCATTGAAAAAAATAATCAGCATTGGCTACAAGTAGCCGTATACCCAGCCCCCCATATTTTAATTGTGGGTGGCGGTGCCGATGCTGTTGCAGTTAATTCGATAGCAAAGCAACTAGGTTGGATCGTGACCGTATGGGATCCGCGTGCAGCTAATGCTAAAAGGCAATATTTTCAGCAGGCAGATACAATTTTACGTTGTCCCCCACAAGAGCTCGCTCAATATTGTGAAATGCAAAAGGTAGATGCCAGCATATTAATGGCGCACAGTGTTGAGCTTGATGCAAATGCACTTTTTGCGTTGAGCCAATCTAATTTAAAATATATGGGATTGCTGGGTCCAAAGCACCGACGCGCACAGGTTTTTGAGCAAGCCAATACAGCTATTAAGGATGTTAAAGCACCTGTTTTTGGTCCTGTAGGACTTAATTTGGGTGGCGACTCGCCAGAAAGTATTGCATTGTCACTTATTAGTGAAATACATGCTGTGCTTTCTAATAAAAATGCTAAATCCCTCAGTAATTGGGGCCAATAAAGTATGCGCATAGCAAAAGTATTGTTAGCCGCCGGGCAATCGTCTCGTTTTAATGGGTGTAAATTAATAGCTAATGTTGGCAACAATAAAAGCATGATAGCGCGTGCAGTTGAAGTTTTACAGCAGTTAGACGCAAGCCCTGTTTATATTGTTTCTGGTGCGTGGCATAGCGAAATTACTCAAGCGCTTAAGCACTGTAATAACATTGAAATTATCCATAATTTACATTGGCATCAAGGTTTAGGTAAATCAATTGCGCTTGCAGTCAATCATTTAAAGCATAGTGGTGATTGGGATGGCATTTTATTTACGCTAGCAGATCAGGTTGAATTAGAAACTTGCGATATTCAGCTTTTAGTTACTCGATTTCAGAAAACTCCCACTCGATGGTGTGCTAACTACGGAAAGCGCTTAGGTGTGCCAGCAATATTTCCTCATGATGATTTTGATTTACTCACCACTTTAACGACTGACAAAGGTGCGCAACACCTACTTCGTGGCTCGGGTGATATTGTAAACAGCATTTTAATTAGCCAGGCAAGCACAGATATAGACACCGTTGAGCAGTTAAAGCGCTACGCCTCTAAAATAGGGAGTTAGTTACTAACGTGCATTATAGCTAATAAATCTACGCAAGCAGGTTCGGGTCAAATATAAAAAACAAACTAAACTTTAATTGAAATTTTTTTGGATGCCTTGCAAATACAAGACTTCATCAATATTTGTAAGCGTAAAGGCATACTGCGCAGCGTGTAAACTTGCGTGCACTACTTAAGAGCAATGTTGAAGGGTCAAGTTGCTTTAATTTTAATGGTACTCCAACTGTTCAGCACAACTCGCGGTGCAGTTGATTGAAAGCTTATTCAAGGGGCGAGTTATGGTAACGTTTACAATTAATGGCAAAGTGATTGAATCACATGCAAGTGAAGATACACCTTTGTTATGGGTTATTCGCGATGAAGTTGGGCTAAAGGGCACTAAGTTTGGTTGTGGCATAGCAATGTGTGGTGCTTGTACTGTGCATTTAGACGGACAGGCTACGCGCTCATGTGTATTACCTATTGCTGCTGTAGCAGGTAAAAATATTACCACTATTGAAGGTCTTAATAACGAACACCCGCTGCAAAAAGCATGGGTTGATGAGCAAGTACCGCAATGTGGATATTGTCAGTCTGGCCAGATTATGCAAGCAGCAACATTGCTTGCAGAGAATCCATCACCAACTGATGAAGAAATTGTCAATCATATGAATGGTAATTACTGTCGTTGTATGGCTTACAAACGTATAAAGTCGGCAATAAAACGTGCGGCTGATGAATCACAAAGCGCAGTACAAATGTTTAACCCAAATGAGCAAGACGTTTAATTGGAGCGGATAATGAAAAAATTATTTCAAAAAAATAGCGAAACCGTCAACTTAAATCGTCGTTCATTTATGATTGGCAGTGCTAGTGCGGGCCTAGTGATGGCATTTGCACCTGCTTTATTTACAGGGTCTTTGAGCGCCAAAGAATCAATTTCACAACAGGCATTTTCACCAACTATTTGGTGGACTATGGGGGTCAATGGTGAGGTAGAGGTTAGTATAGCTAAAGCGGAAATGGGCCAGCATATTGGCACCGCATTGGCGCGAATAGTGGCCGACGAACTAGAGTGTGATTGGGATAAGGTATCGATTACTTACGTAGACACCCATGAAAAATGGGGATATATGGTTACCGGCGGTTCGTGGTCAGTGTTTCAAAGCTTTAAACCGCTATCACAAGCTGGTGCCGCAGGGCGCTTAGCGCTTATTGATGCAGGGGCTAAAATGCTAGGGGTTAAACCAGAGCAATGCATTGCACAAAAAGGGCAAATTATTGCGGGTGGACAATCAGTAAGCTACGCCGATATTGTACAAAAAGGTGAGTTTAATCGTACCTTTACAAGTGAAGAGGTCGCACAGCTCCCTTTAAAACCAGCCAATAAACGTCATTTAACGGGTTTAAATCAAGATTTTAAAGCATTAGATATACCAGCTAAAACAAACGGTACAGCGGTGTATGGTATTGATGTTGAAATAGAAGGGATGGTGTATGCACGTCCGGTTATTCCTCCAACACGATATGGAAGTAAAGTAACAAGTGTTGATGACAGTGGCGCAAAAGCAATTAAAGGTTACCGCGGTTTTGAAATATTAAACGATCCGAGTAATACCGTTGAGGGATGGGTCGTTGTACTGGCTGATAATTATCACAGTGCAATTAAAGCTGTTGATGCCTTAAATGTTAATTACAAAGTAGGTAACACTGCTAACGTTTCTGAAGCCGATATTCAAGCGCAGGGCAAAAAATTATGTGACGATAGCGCATCTGGTACTTTATTTGTAGATGAGGGTAACACGCCTAAGGTCCTAGCTGATGCAAAAAATAAATTTGATGCAACCTACACCACCGCAACAGCAAGTCATTACCAGTTAGAACCACTTAATGCCATAGCTGAATTTAAAGACGGAAATTGGATTGTGCATACGGGTAACCAATGGCAATCACTTACGTTACCGGCGTTAGCTAAAGCCCTTGATATAGAACAAAATAACGTAATAATTCGTCCTTATTACTTGGGGGGCGGTTTTGGCCGTCGATTATTCGGCGATTGGACGGTACCCGCTGCGTTAACAGCTAAAGCAATAGGTAAACCGGTTAAGCTCGTGTTTACTCGCGCCGATGACAGTTTATTTGATCAGTCTCGCTCGGCATCTACGGCTAAGTTAACAGCCTCGTTTAGTGAAACGGGTGAGCTTAGTGCGTTAGAACATGCCTTTGCTGCAGGTTGGCCAACCAAAGCAATGGCGCCAGGCTTTTTAGCTCCGGGTGTTGATGGTAATGGTAAATTTGATTCGTTTTCTGCCTCTGGTGCCGATCACTGGTACAGCATGAGCAACCATCGTGCTCGTGCTATTAACAACGAGTTAGCGCAGAGCACATTTACACCAGGTTGGTTACGTTCAGTTGGCCCTGGTTGGATTGTTTGGAGTCTTGAGTCTTTTATAGATGAAATAGCTCATAAGCAAAGTATTGATCCGGTTAAGTTTCGATTATCAATGCTTGACGGTAAAGGCAAACAAGCGGGTAAAGCACCAGAAAGTGTAGGTGGCGCGCGCCGATTACATGATGTACTCAAAAAAGTGTCAGACAAGGTCAGCTCAATAAAACTCAATGAAAACGAAGGCATTGGTTTTTCAGTTAGTTCAGGGCAAGAGCGCCATATGCCAGCATGGATTGGCACCGCAGCACATGTTCACGTTAACAAAAGCGATGGCAAAATTACCCTTAAAAAGTTATATGCTGTTGTTGATGCCGGTTTAATAGTGCATCCTGATGGCGCATTAGCGCAATTAGAGGGGTCATTATTGTGGGGAGCCAGTATGGCCTTACATGAGTCCAACTCATACAAAAACGGCCAAGTAGCTGCTACAAACTTTAACACTTATCTGCCGCTAAGAATGCAAGACGTACCAGACATGGACATTGAATTTGTGCAAAGCGACGAGTTTCCTGTAGGGTTAGGGGAGCCAGGTGTTATTGGCGTTGCGCCAGCAATTGGTAATGCTATTTTCAATGCAGTAGGTGTGCGTTTACGCGACTTGCCAATGAAACCAAGTGCAGTTTTAAAGGGCTTAAAAGCCTAATTAAACGCTAAAAGCGTGTAAAGCTTTAGTTTACACGCTTTTGCAGTGCGATTTATTAGAGATGTTTAATTTTGAGAGGTATTTGCACCCTCAGAATTAGTTTAAATACGAGTCAACCCATGTGGTACTGTGTAAGCATAAAGCAATTCAACGCTCAAGGCTCAACGGGCTCTGTTTAAAAAAGTAAGGTTAAGGTTTATTTATGCTCATCGACCCAGCAGGGCGAAAATTTAGTTACTTACGTTTATCGATCACCGATGTGTGTAACTTCAAATGTGTTTATTGTTTACCCGATGGCTACCAATGTGACCATGATAGAGAGTTCCTTTCACTGAATGAGATCAGTAATACGATCAGTGCTTTTGCACATCATGGTATTACTAAGCTGCGTATTACCGGGGGTGAACCCACCCTAAGAAAAGATTTTATAGATGTTATTCGTGCAGCAAAAGATACCTCAGGCATTACAAAAATAGCGGCTACAACAAACGGCTTTTCAATGCATAAACACATTAACAATTGGGTAGATGCAGGCCTTAATGCGATTAATGTGAGTATTGATACACTTGATGCAAGAATGTTTAACACCATTACTGGTCACGATAAATTTAATACAGTGATGAAAGGCATCGACACAGCGTTAGATAGTGGTATTGAATCGATAAAAATAAACAGTGTGCTAATGAAGCAATATAACGGCCAAGAGCTCGATACCTTTTTAGCGTATTTGAAGCACCGCCCAGTTACTATGCGCTTTATTGAGTTGATGCAAACAAATGACAACAAAGCATTTTTTGATGCAAACCATATATCGGGTCAGTCAATTAAAGCGCGATTGCGTGCAGCGGGTTGGCAGCCAATCATTAGAAGTGTTACAGCGGGCCCAGCTGAAGAGTTTTATCATCCAGATTACCAAGGCCGAATTGGCTTAATAATGCCTTACAGTAATGATTTTTGTAGTTCGTGTAATAGGCTAAGGGTGTCGTCTTTAGGTAAGCTACACCTTTGCCTGTTTTCAGAGCAAGGCATCTCATTACGTGAATACATGGATGAAAGCTCAAGCCAAGCACTTATAGATCAGCTCTCTGTTTATATTAAAACTAAAAAGCCAACACATTTATTGCATCAGGGTGAAACCGGGGTCACAACAAACCTTTCGATGCTAGGAGGTTAGCGGTTAAAATTACTACAATATGGCCGAATAACACTCAGTTACACTTGTTATATATTTATTACACGGTAGAATAATTCCTTAGTTCGACATTACTGAGTTAATTGAATGGATATCACTGCTCTAAATAGTACCAAAGCATTAAGAAAGCATGTTCTTGTATGGATGTGTTTGTTTTTTGGCTCTGTGTCACTGTTTTTTAGCGTTTTAAACGTATTTAGTGGTGTGTTCTTCCTCGGTTTTTTAGAACTGTGTTTTTCAGTTTATTGCTTATATACCATTTATCACTTAAACAAACATGCATTACGGTTTTGGCAATCAGTTGTCATGTGCGTGTTGGTGTGCATTATAGTTCTTTACGCTAACCTTATATCAGCCCCCAAATATGGATTATTTGTTTGGTCTTTTGCCATACCCGTATTGTGTTATCTGTTGATGGGTAAGCGTTACGGTATCTTCTTTTCAAGCACAGTACTTGTTATTCAATCGTTAACTCTATTTAGTAAATATACTGGCGAATCAATTGTTAATTTTAATATGGCAATTAATTTACTATTAGCGTACGTCAGTATTTGGACTGTATCGCATATTTTTGAGGGAAGCCGTGCGCTTTCATCCAAACGTTTAAAAAATCTAGCACTGCTTGACCCACTAACGGGTGCGGGTAACCGGTTATCAATGAATCATTATTTTGAAGTGGAACTTATTGATAAAACAAATACCTATTTATTTTTACTCGACTTAGATTACTTTAAACAAATAAACGACAAATTTGGCCACGACGTAGGGGATAAGGTACTTACTGAGATTGCTACGCTTTTAAGAGTAACCTTAGCAAAGGGTTACGTGTTTAGGGTGGGTGGTGAGGAATTTGCCGTTATTCATTCGTTTGATTCAAAAGAGAACGCTTTACTTGCTGCTGAAAAACTGAGAGCGACTGTAGAGAAAACCCAGTTTAATATAGACGGTAAAAAAATAAAGCTCACCATCAGTGTGGGTGTGGCAAGTCATCAGGTTAGCTCTTCGCTCGAATCCATTTTTATTGCAGCCGATAAACAACTTTACAAAGCAAAACGTTTAGGCCGCAATAAAGTGTATGCTAATTCGAAAGAGCATAAAAATTCTGAACTAATACCTGCCTAATACATTTGCTCAAAGTTTGGAATACCGTGCTCCCATATTGGTTTATCTTTTCCTAAATATTCGCGTACTGCATCAAAAAATAATCGTGTACGTACAGGCAAATCTCTGTGCGGATAAACAGCATACATTGCACTGTAATCCATTAACTTTACATCCGTTAATATAGGTATTAATTTACCGTCGGTAATTTCGTCACCGATTATAAATGCCGGCGCTACAAAATAAGCTGTACCAGAGATGGCTTTCATAAGTAGTGCTTCAGCATCGTTAGCGCGATATACACTTTTTATTTTTTGCTCACATGGCTCACCCGAACTGTTGTAATAGTCAACTGTTTCAACTCTCATCGAGTTACTGGCATAACTTGCGGCAGGTAAATCGGCTAATTCTTCCATTGTGGCTGGCATACCATACGTGCTGATAAATTCGGGAGCGGCAACAATTAACAAGCGATTACGGGCAATTTTGCGGGCGATAAGGGATGAATCCTTTGGCTCACCAATTCGAAATGCTAAATCGAACCCTTCAGATACAATATCAACTAATCTGTCATCAAGTCTTAATTCAACTTCAACTTGAGGGAAACGCTTTTGAAAGTCATTAAGTACAGGTTGTAAGTAGCGCCTACCAATGAGTGTTGATGAGGTTATTTTAAGGACGCCACGAGGCTCTAAATGGTAGTTCTCGGCCATTCGCACGGTTTCGCCTAGTAGTTCTCGGAGCTCACCGGCTTTTTTTATCATTTCTGCGCCTGCGGCAGTAAGTGAAAATGAGCGGGTAGTGCGGTTTAGTAATCTAACCCCTAGTTCATCTTCTAAACGACTAATTTGTTTTGAGATCACAGAACGGTCGATATTACGTAATTCAGCAGCCTTAGCAAAAGAGCCTTGCTCAACCACTTCAAGCAACATCAAAAGCCGACTTGTCGTATCCATAAAACCACCATAAAAACACTATTGATGCCATTTTGGCATTAATGAATTTAAAAATCTATGGTTTTTATCCGCAGGTATAAGCCGTAGTATGCGTTCTTAATCAATTAAAGGAGCGTCTTCATGAAAAAACACCTTATCGCTGCTGCATTTGCAGGCGCATTTTTAACACTTGCCGGCTGTGCAGATGAAAGCACACCGCCTTCGGCTCAAGCGCAATTTCTTCAACCTATCGATGTTGCTAACGTACTTGTTAAACCAGTACAAAGCTGGCACACCTATACAACTCGCTTAGAGTCACCGCAAGAAGTTGCACTCATGCCTCGAGTGTCAGGTGTTATAGAGGCGATTACATTTAATGAAGGCGACCTAGTTAAAAAAGGCGATGTATTATTTAAGTTAGATGACCGTCCGTTTGCGGCAGTGGTTGCCAGTTTAAAAGCGCAGGTTAATAGTGCGCAAGCTGCACTTGAACAAGCAAAAAGCGAAGCTAAACGCGCTGAGCGATTAACTGAGCGTAAAGCAATTTCAACGGAACAAGCAGAGTCACGCACGTCTGTATTACGCCAACGCGAAGCACAACTTGCAGCATTACAAGCGCAATTAACCTCAGCCAAACTTGATTTAGAATTTACAGCCATAGTGTCACCAATTGATGGTGTGATTTCGCGTGCCAATATAACTAAAGGTAACAACATTATTGCAGGGCAAAGTGTGTTAACCAGTATTGTTTCTAACGAAAAAATGTATGCCTATTTTGACGTAGATGAGCGCACATGGAACAGCGATTTTAGCAATGTAACCGCACAAAGCCGTCAACCGGTAGTAATGCAAAAAGTAGGCGAGCGTGGGTTTGCTTACAAAGGTTACATTAACTTTATTGATAATCAAATTAACTCATCAACCGGTACGCTGCGTGTACGCGCCGTATTTGACGAAGATAACAGTCACCTACGTGCAGGTTCATTTGCGCGCATTAAGCTTGCTGCTAATTCAGTAACAGAGCAAATAATTGTCCCAGACAGAGCGATAGGGACTGACTTAAAAAACCGATTTGTACTCACTGTGGGTGAAAACAATGTGCTGCAGTACAAATTAGTGACAGTGGGTGAGCGTTATGGCTCTCTTCGCGCGGTCACGTCAGGCCTTTCAGAGGGCGATGTAATAGCAGTAAATGGTCCCGCTCGCGTTGGGCCAGGCATGCCAGTGGCACCTAATAAAGTAACCATTGATAGCAGTGATGTTGCATTCACATTGGCCAATGACGATTCAAGCTTAGTCGCAAAGCAATAAGGTTTTTAGATGAAATTTTCACACTTTTTTATACAGCGACCCATATTTGCGGCCATGCTGTCGTTGGTCATTTTAATTGCTGGTGGTATTTCGTTATTCCAACTGCCGGTCAGTGAATACCCAGAAGTAGTACCGCCTACCGTGGTTGTAACTGCAAGTTACCCAGGTGCTAACCCAACGGTAATAGCACAAACCGTAGCAACGCCACTAGAGCAAGAAATTAACGGCACAGAAAACATGCTATATATGTTTTCGCAAGCAACCAGCGATGGTCGTATGACACTAACGGTGACCTTTGCATTAGGCACCGATTTAGACCGTGCACAAGTACAAGTACAAAACCGTGTAAACAGTGCATTGCCTCGTTTACCCGAGGAAGTGCAGCGTTTAGGCGTAGTCGCTGAAAAATCATCACCCGATTTAACTATGGTGGTGCATTTATATTCTCCTGAAAAATCACACGACACTGCGTACTTATCTAACTATGCAGATCTCTATATAAAAGATGAAATTGCTCGTTTATCTGGTGTGGGCGACATTCGCTTATTTGGCGCCGGTAAATACTCAATGCGTGTGTGGTTAAACCCCGATGCACTTTCTGCACGAGCGCTGACCGCGACCGACGTGGTAACTGCGCTTCGCTCGCAAAACCAACAAGTTGCAGCGGGTAGTTTAAGTGCTCAGCCTGTTTCTAACGACAGCCAATTTCAAGTATTGTTAAATGTAAAAGGCCGTTTAAACAGTATTGAAGAGTTTGAACAAGTAATTATTAAAGTGGGTGATGAAGGGCAAATAACACGCCTTACTGATATTGCCCGCGTAGAGCTTGGGCAAGATAGCTACTCACTACGTGCTGAGCTTGACTCGCAACCCGCATTAGCTATGCCTATATTTCAGCGCCCAGGCTCAAATGCAATAGAACTTTCAGACCAAGTACGAGAAACCATGGCGCGTTTATCACAAGACTTCCCTGAAGGTGTTGAATACGACATTGTTTACGACCCTACAGTATTTGTTCGTGGCTCTATAGACGCTGTTATTACTACTTTGCTTGAAGCTATTGTGCTGGTTGTTATTGTTGTTATTGTATTTTTACAAACATGGCGAGCTTCTATTATTCCACTTATTGCGGTGCCTATTTCACTCATTGGTACTTTTGCGGTAATGCAGTGGTTAGGCGTATCTATTAACACTTTATCGTTGTTTGGGTTGGTACTTGCTATTGGTATTGTGGTCGATGACGCCATTGTAGTGGTTGAAAACGTTGAGCGTAACATTGAGCAAGGGCTTTCGCCACTTGAAGCAACCCGCGTTGCTATGAGCGAAGTAACTGGGCCAATTATTGCCATTGCATTGGTATTATGTGCGGTATTTATTCCAACGGCATTTATTACCGGACTTTCAGGTCAATTTTATAAGCAATTTGCCTTAACAATTACTATTTCGACTGTTATTTCGGCGATTAACTCGTTAACGCTGTCGCCAGCATTAGCAGCACTGTTGTTAAAGTCTCACGATACTAAACCAGATGCATTTACGCGTTTGTTAAATAAACTATTTGGCCGCTGGTTATTTAAACCCTTTAACCGCGTATTTGACCGTGGCGCAAAAGGCTACGAAAAATTAGTTAAAAAACTAATTCGTATGAGCTTTATTGTGATGGTTGGCTATGTGGCCTTAGTTGGCGGAACCATTAAGCTGTTTGACGCGGTGCCAGGTGGATTTATTCCACAACAAGATAAGCAATATTTGGTTGCTATTGCACAGCTACCCGATGCAGCAAGCCTTGACCGTACAGAAGATGTGCTTAGACAGATGCAGCAAATTGCACTTGAAGTACCGGGTGTTGCTAATACGGTTGCCTTTCCTGGTTTATCAGTTAATGGTTTTACTAACAGCCCTAATAGCGGCATAGTATTTACCCCGTTAGACGCATTTGAGAACCGTACAGATCCAAGTAAATCTGCCATGGCGATTGCCGCGCAGCTAAATCAGCGATTTGCAGCAATTGACGAAGCGTTTGTCGCGGTATTTCCACCGCCGCCAATTCAAGGTTTAGGCACTACAGGTGGCTTTAAACTACAAATTGAAGACAGAGCAAACAAAGGCTTCGAAGCGTTATTTAACAGTTTACAAACAGTGATTGGTAAAGCACAACAAGACCCAGCACTCATGGGGCTTTACTCAAGCTTTAGAATTCAAGTACCACAAATGGATATTGATATTGATCGCGAACAAGCGTTAATTCAAGGTATTGCGCTTGACGAAGTGTTTAATGCTTTACAAATTTACTTAGGGTCTGTGTATGTAAACGACTTTAATATGTTTGGCCGAACATACCAAGTAAATGCGCAAGCAGATGCTGATTATCGTCTAGACCCAGATCAAATTCTTAATCTAAAAGTAAGAAACCGCAAAGGGAACATGGTGCCATTAGGCTCAGTGCTGACGGTGACACCAACAATAGGCCCAGATCGTGTAATGCACTACAACGGCTACCCAAGCGCTGAGTTAAATGGTAGTCCAGCACCCGGGTTTAGCTCAGATCAAGCACAGCTAGCAATAGAAGCTATTTTGGCCGATAACTTACCCAGTGGGATTGAATATGAGTGGACTGAAGTAACCTATCAGCAAGTATTAGCAGGTAACACTATGGTATACGTGTTCCCATTAGTTGTACTCCTTGTCTTTATGGTGTTGGCAGCACAGTATGAAAGCTTGCGCTTGCCATTAGCAATTATCTTAATTGTTCCTATGACTATATTTTCAGCATTACTTGGCGTGTGGTTTGTTGGTTCAGACAACAACATCTTTACGCAAATAGCGCTCATTGTATTGGTGGCTTTGGCCTCTAAAAATGCGATATTAATGGTTGAATTTGCAAAAGATAAAAACGATACCGGGTTATCCCATATAGATGCCATATTAGCGGCGTGTCGTATGCGTTTACGCCCAATTTTAATGACATCAATTGCGTTTACCGCGGGTGTTATACCGCTTGTACTTGCAACCGGTGCAGGAGCAGAAATGCGCCATGCAATGGGTAATGCCGTATTCTCAGGGATGATTGGCGTAACCGTATTTGGCTTATTATTTACACCTGTGTTTTATATGCTCGTTGTAAAGAAAAAAAACGACGCACAGGAGTTGTCAAATGACTAAACCAATAACTAAGCAATTTAAAACACAGCTAACGGTTGCCACTGTGTTAATGGCTGCATTTTTGTCTGGCTGTGCAAGCAAAATAGATACACGTAGCGAGCAAAATGCAATTAACGAATTTGTTGCAAATGCTGTAGTAGCTGAACAAATAAGCGGTGCAGACGAAACTAACTGGTGGCTGGGGCTTGAGTCTAAGCAACTCAATCAATTAGTAACAGATGCTTTGGCTAAAAACTATGACTTAAAAACAAGTCAGCTTGTGCTTAAAAGCGCATTAGCTAGGCTGGGTGAGCAAAAAGCACAAAATTTACCGCAAGGTGGTATTGAAATAGGCGCTCAAAGAAGTGGCTTAGGTAATACAAATACACGCCAATCAAGCGCTAATTTTGCGCTTGATTGGCAGCTTGATTTATTTGGGCGAATTACTGCTTTGGTTGATGCAGCAAATGCATCAGCCATGAGCCAAGCAGAGCAAGTTCGCTTATTACAAATTGAAGTTGTCTCGTCGGTTGTAAAAGGGTTTGTAAGCTATCAAGGTAATGTTGAAAAACAGCGTATTATTAGCCTGCAAATAGAAGCACTTGAGCAAAGTATTGATGTGCTACAGGCACGTGTAGATGAAGGCGTTGCAAGCGAACTTGATTTAAATCGGACTATGGCGCAATTACGCCAGCAACAAGCGTTAATTCCCGCCATTGAGTTTGCAAAGTACAGTGATTTATCAACCCTTGCAGTGCTAACAGGTCGTTTAACTCAAAACACCAAGTTGACTAACGAGCAGAGCGTTTTAACTAACAAGTTTAACGTAACACTTGCTAAGCCAAATGCCGCTATTGCATTGAGGCCAGATATTAGCCGCGCACTTTATGATTTTAGCCAAGCCAACAGCTTAAGTGTGGCTGCAAGTAAAGCATTGCTTCCAGACGTAAGTTTGAGTGCTTTTGCAGGTGTGCTTAGCTTAGGCAGTAATGGGTTTAGCGACACACAGCAGCAGTGGCAAATAGCGCCTCAATTACAATGGTCATTATTAAGTTACCCTGCTCTTTTAGCACAGCGCGATGCGCAGCAATTATTAAGTGAAGCAGCCTACAACGATTATCAAAACGTTGTTCTTAAAGCACTTAGTGAAAGTGAGCTCTCGTTGCAGGGAATGGTTAATCAAGCACAGCAAAAAAACTTTGCAGATGAGCGTTATGACTTTGCTAATAAAGCCTTTTTACAGGCAGAGGCTATGTATGAGGAAGGTCAAATTCCTTATCTAGAGTTGTTAGATGCCCGTCAGGATGTTTTAATAGCGCAAGAAAATGCAGTTGAAACAACCATTTTATCGTTACTTGCAAAGGTCAATGCGTACCAGTCATTTAATGGGCGTTGGAGCTATGCATTAAGTAACACAAATAAGTAGAGTTTAACGATGTCTGATACTGATATTTTAGCGCAAAATACTATACCGCAAACAATGCGTGCCATTGTATTAGAAAAGCCTAATGAGCAAATAAGTTTAGCTGACATTGAGATACCCGTACCTGAGTGTTCAGATAACGAGCTACTGATAAAGGTAGAATATGTTGGCTTAAACCCTGTTGATGGGCATTTTGCAAAATCAGGTTTTTGCTTGTGGCAGTACCCGCATATTTTGGGGCTAGATGCGGTGGGTGTTGTTGTAAAGGCAAGCAAAGGGATTTTTCCTAATGTGGGTGAGCGTGTTATGTGGCATGCAAACGTAGGTTTACAAGGGGTATTAAGTGAATACACCAAAGTACCTAACTTTGCAGTATCTGTTGTACCGTCAACTTTAAACCCAGCCGTTGCTGCCGTACTGCCTTGTGCCGGAATGGCGGCGCTTATTAGCCTCGATAAAATTAGTATCACAGAAGGTCAAACTGTATTTATTGACGGTGGTGCTGGCGCTGTGGGCCAGTTTGCTATTCAGTATGCAAAACAGCGAGGAGCCGATGTATTTGCAACTGCTTCTAAAAAAAATCACAAACTTGTTAAACAGCTCGGCGCGGATGCTGTGTTTGACTACAACGATAAAAAGTTGTGTGAAAAAATTCGAAGGGAGCTGGGCCCGCAGGGGTTTGATGCAGTTATAGATACTGTGGGTGGCGAGTCTACAGCGCGAAATATCGAACTAATGCGATTTTGCGGCAAAATAGCCTGTTTAAATCCATTGCCATGTTTTGACCAAAATTTAATGTATAGGCGTGCACCTAATATTAGTGTTGTGTCGCTTGGTGGTGCATGGTTGGCTAATAGTTTGTGTGCCCAACAGCGTTTAAGTTTTATGGGCAATTTGTTAATAGAGGGAGCTGATAATGGCGACATTAAAGCACCGACCCTAACGCCTGTTGAGTTTAACGCAAGCGCGGTTTCTAATGCTCTAAATACACAGTTAGCGGGTGGATTTACCGGCAAGCAAGTCGTACAAATAGGCTGTTAACACGCTTTAGTTAATACAAAACGCAGCGTATTTAAGCTGCGTTTTTTTATGCCTTTTTTCTTGTATATTTATTTTAATAAGCCCAACCGTGCTGTGCATTTTTATAAAAAACGAATGATCTCATAGCACATAATTAACGTGTTAACTCTCCTTGTTTCATCCAATAAATCAGGCTTATATTTTTAAAACTAAAGCGCGCTCTATTTCAGGAAACAATAAAAAAAAGCGGGCATTATTCTCATGATTTATTATTTGATGCCTTAGTGCGGCGTTATATTCATCAATTTTTAAAAAAATACTATTTTCAGCGTACAAGTGTAAGCCTTTGTGTTTCAACAGTTTACGTTCGGGTAAAGAAAATAATTTGAAAAAACTGTTAATTAATTGGATAGAGTAATTGATCTAAAGCGATTTTTATGACGTAATGTAGGTATTATTTATCTGGTCGGATGAGTTCAATCATGAGTTTACGTACAAAGTTAAAAAAAGTTTTACCAAGTATTTCTATCACTGAGCAAGAAGCGCTAGACGCGGGTGATGTATGGCTTGAAGGTTCTATCTATCAAGGTAAGCCTGATTTCAGTGCATTACGTGATGTTCCAGCAGCTACTTTAACAGCTGACGAGCAAGCATTCCTTGACGGCCCTGTACAAGAGCTATTAGGCATGATTGATGATTCAGTTATTCAAAATGGCATTCACTTACCAAATGACATTTTAGAATTTTTGAAAAAAGAGCGTTTCTTCTCGCTTATCATTCCTAAATCGTTTGGTGGTTTAGAGTTTAGCCCTTACGCTAATTCAACAATTGTTGGCACAATCGCGACTAAAAGTTCTGCGGTTGCCGTAACGGTAATGGTACCTAACTCATTAGGTCCGGGTGAGTTACTTCTTCATTTTGGTACACAAGAGCAGCAAGCGCATTACTTACCACGCTTAGCAAACGGTACAGACATCCCATGTTTTGCATTAACTAGCCCAGAGGCGGGTTCTGATGCAGGCGGTATTCCAGACGTTGGTAAAGTTACTAAAGGTATACACAATGGCGAAGAAGTACTTGGCCTTGAAATTACATGGGACAAGCGTTACATCACACTTGCACCAATTGCGACTGTTCTTGGTTTAGCATTTAAAGTTGTCGACCCTGATGGTTTACTAGGTGGTAAAGAAAACTTAGGTATTACTTGTGCACTTATTCCAAAAGAGCACCCAGGTGTAGAACTTGGTAACCGCCACGATCCAATGGGTATCCGTTTTTATAACGGTACTACACGTGGTAACAAAGTATTTGTACCAATGGATTTTGTTATCGGTGGACAGAAAAACATCGGCCGTGGTTGGCAAATGCTGGTTAGCTGTTTAGGTGCTGGCCGTGGTATTTCATTACCTGCGCTAGGTGTAAGTACAGCGCAAGTTGCACTTAAATCAGCATCTGAATACGCAGCAGTGCGTGAGCAGTTTGGCTTATCGATTGGTCAGTTTGAAGGTATTCAAGAAAAGCTTGCTGACATTGCGGGTAAAACATACCTACAAGAAGCAATGCGTGTACTGACAACTGAAGGTTTAGGCATGGGCTTAAAACCATCGGTAGTAACTGCAATTGCTAAATACCACATGACAGAGCTTGGCCGTGATGTGCTTGATTCAGCGATGGATATTCAAGCAGGTAAAGCGATTCAAAATGGTCCGCAAAATACACTAGCTAGTGGCTATGTTGCACAACCTATTGCAATTACTGTAGAAGGCGCAAACATTCTTACTCGTAACCTGATGATTTTTGGTCAAGGTGTTATGCGTTGTCACCCATATTTACAATCTATGGTTGAATCAATCCACAGCGACGACAAAGGCGCTGATGCAGAATTCAACGGTATTTTACGTAAAACAATTGGTTACAGTACAGCAAACAGCTTACGTGCATTTCGTTTAGGTGTATTACCATTTACAGCTGGCGCAAACTCAGCATTACCAGAAGTACGTGACTACGAAAAAGCAGTACACAAACTATCTGCAAAACTTGCAGTATACGCTGACTTCTCGTTGTTAGTACTTGGCGGTAAATTAAAGCAAGCTGAAATGCTATCAGCACGTTTAGGCGATGTAATGAGCTTTTTGTATGCAGCTATGGCATCAATCAAATACTACGAGCAAAAAGTAGCGAGCAGCGAGCGCGAGCAAGCAGCACCTTACTTCCACTATGCAACTCGCTTTGCACTACAAAGCGCAGAAGAAGCATTGCACAAGTTCTTAGATAACTTCCCTGCAAGTGGTACTCGTAAGTTTATTCGTTTTATTACGATGAACTACTCAACTAAAATGCCAAAAATCAGCGATGATTTAATTCGCGAATTAGCTGAACAAGCACAGCTTGATACAGCCTTTAAAGCGCAAATAACGCATTTAGTTAAGCCTATCGAAGGTGACGGTCATCACATCAACGAGCAAGCTTACAAAGCTAAAATTGCATCACTAGCTGAACTTGCAAAAGTTAAAAAAGCACTACGTGCAAGAACTATTAAGCCAGGTGCTCGCTTTAGCATCACCCTTGAAAACGCACTTGCTGCAAACGTAATTACAGACGCTGAGTTTGCTCAGTTAATTGATTACAACAAAAAGCGTGAAAAAGCGATTCGTGTTGATGAGTTTGATTTTGATATGAACATATTAGATGACAACGCACAACCAGTTAACCCACTTAAAAGTGTTGTTAACCAGTAAGCTATAAAGCCAATTCAATGATGCAAAGCGCCAGCAAAATCGGCGCTTTTATTTTTGAGCAAATAATTAGTGTGGAGCCCCGTTTGATTAAAACTAAACGGGGCTTTTTTGTGTGTTATTCAAAGTAGCAATAGATAGCGATATTGGTTTGAAAGCAAATATGTAACGGTAGAGGATTAAAAGGAGGCGCTCATAAATAATCTTGAAAAAGGGCTAACAACCCATTAGCAGCTTGCTGCAATACATGAGTATATATCTGCGTAGTACGTACATCGCTGTGGCCTAGTTGTGCTTGAACTGTGCGGATATCAGCGCCGCTTTGCAGTAGATGAGTAGCAAAAGAATGGCGCAAAGTATGAGGGGTAACATGTTTATTAGTCTTTGCATCAAAAGCGGCTTTTTTAACAGCGCGTTGTAATTGCTTTTCATCAATATGATGGCGCCTTAATTGTTTACTTTCGGGATCAAGGCTACGGGCCTGTTTATCTTTCGAGGTTAAATTTGCAGCAGTGTGTTTGGTATTTAGGCAAGGCAGAGCCTATGTAGTGTGGTTATTCCCCATAAATAGGCGATAACGTGGAATAAATTCCAAATATGCGCTGCCCGGAGGGTTCTGCCTAGGGGCAATTTACTATTTGTTGCTCAGTTTTTACTTAGCCCACTAGGTTACAAACCTCTCGCCGCTATTAAATAGCCCCTAGATTGAACAAATTTTAATCCTGAAAGGTCAACAGGCCCTAGTTTTATAAGATGAAAATAAATATTGCCAGCCCAGCTGCTTATTATGATTTGGGTATTTTTTACGTAACAAATGCGGCATATACACACCGCTATACAAAGGGTTTTTAAGATCTAATTGTAGATAACTATCAACTAATTGTATTTGAGAACGTCAGCTCTACTGCAAGTGTTACCACACGATTTTTGCCTCCTTTGCCATCCCAAATTCGAATGCAGTTATAGTCAAAGTCAATATCGTGAACCCGTAAGCGCAATACCTCCATTAAGCGCATACCACTACCATAAAGTAGTGCACACGCTAAATAAGGCTTTGCTACACAGTGTTTAAATTGTTCTGAAACTTCTGTTTGAGTAAGCACAACAGGTAGTTTTCTTGGGCGTTCACTTTTTACAAAGTTTAATGATAATGAGAGGGGGGTCTTGATTATTTCTTTATATAGGAAGCTTAGCGCATTTAGTGCCTGCGCTTGTGTGCCTTGCGCTACGTTTTGCGAGTTTACTAAATGGTTTAAATATAATTCAACTTGAGTGTCCCCCATAGAGGTTGGGTGCTGCATATTATTAAAGCGGATATAGCCACCTATCCAAAAAAGATAAGCTTCAACAGTGCTCTTTGCATACCGCTTTTTATACATAAGGTCTTTAATCATGGTTAGAAAGGGAGATTTCATAAATGATACTCAACTTTTAAAGTGTACTGTATATATAGACAGTTATTTGTATTGTGTCCAATAACATTATTAAAAGTCGTTTTGGTGTATTTTAACGACAATAACTTTACAATATACGTAATCACTTGTTTACATTGAAGTTGTTTAGTGGAATTATTAAGCAATGTAATATACGCCGTTTTGGGGTGTTATAAACCCCCAAAGTGGTGTTCAATAAGCTGTTAACTGGAACTCATTGTATGTGGCAGAAGTTCAAAGAGTATATTTTTGGTAAACCGCCGATTGAAAAATACCATGAATTATTTGGCAAAATGCTATTTATGGGCGGTCATGAACCTTCAGAGGGTGATTACTGGGAATCTGAAATTGCTATTGAAGAAACAAAAGAGCCACTTTCTGTCTTAATAAATGCACCGATATCAGGGTCATCTTCAAGTCATGTCAATTTCTATCAAGATGCGGTTTCTGATTTAGATGAGTTATTTAATCGTTGCTGGCCAATCTTCGAACCAGATTTCGAACAATGGACTCACAAAAAATTTACTGGTAATTGGAAAGATGACTTCGAAATAATGAGTATTGAGATTCCAAAAAATGCAGATGTTAATAATGAATGGACTGTTTGTTATTATGTCGATGCAGCGAATCATTATTTCACTGCCAGATTTATAAATGGTAAGCCTAAATTTAATGAAATTGAAGGGTAATCCAGTTAACAAGGCTTTTAAACAGAACAAAAACAGTGGGTTACGTTCCGCTTCGCTACACATTATAACCCACAATTTTTGTCCGCTTAACGCGGCGTTAGGTACACATGAAAATTTTGGCTTTATTATCAAGTATTGTGGTTTTGTCCGGTTGTGCAGGAACATCAGAAGTACAAAAATCTAAAATTTGTGACGTGTATACATACTTCGACAATGCCCAAAATAACTTTTCAGGGTTGGTGTATTTAGATCCGAATTTTGAACGAGTACTGATTTCTCAAATACCTGATTATGAAGAAAGTAATACATACTGTTGGTACTCTAAGCGAAACAGTTTAGTCGGTAAATTAGTAGTAGCAGATTATAAGCCTTCGATCGCACATGTATTTGAGCGCAAATCCAGAGGTTGGACGTTAGTTGAAAGTAATGAGGTAATTAATTTGCCTGCACATCAGTGATAAAGTGTACCTAACAACACGCCCTGAGGTGGACGACTAGTAAAATTTAGCTATTAATTGCAAATTTTAAAAGTGGTGAGCCTCTGCGTTTCAATGCTGCTAAATACGTCGATTCATCGTAGGGTGTATTCGTTTTCCAACACCTAAATACAATCCTTATCCATTTAAATGCCAGTGATCTAATAATGCTGTTATGCGGCTTACCCTTGGCTTTTTGTTGCTCATAATGCAAAAACAAAGATTGCAAAAACAAAGATGACACCCATCCTAAAGTTTGTATTTTTCGTTTTTTTACTAACTTTCAATTAGTGCAAAATATAATCAGGGTGTCACATGGCAATTGCAAGAAAGCGTCAAGTAAGTTTGGTTGATACAAAGTATTATCACTGTATTTCACGTTGCGTTCGACATGCTTTCTTGTGCGGTGAAGATCGTTTTACAGGTCAATCTTTTGAGCATCGCAGAGGGTGGGTTGAAGATAAGCTGCTTGAATTAGCAAAGGTATTTTGTATTGATGTATGTGCTTATGCAGTCATGAGTAACCACACCCACTTAGTCCTGTATGTAGATGATAAAAAAGCGGATCGGCTAAATGATAAAGCAATTGTTATTCGTTGGCACAAGCTATGTAAAGGCACCGCACTTACGCAAAAATACATACAAGGTGAGAAGTTAAGTAAAGCTGAGCTTATCTTTTTTAATCAAACAGTAAAACAATACCGTGAACGGCTAGCAAGTATCAGTTGGTTTATGCGGTTATTAAATGAAGATATTGCGCGTAAAGCGAATAAAGAAGATAACTGCACAGGGCGATTCTGGGAAGGCCGCTTCAAGTCACAAGCGCTACTTGATGAAGCAGCATTGGCAGCCTGTATGGCATACGTTGATTTAAACCCAATTAGGGCCAAAATGGCAAACACGCCAGAAGAGTCATCACATACGAGTGTGCAAACACGATTAGAAA